>Ga0180007_10001092_pt1 | contig 38946 bp, 34 predicted proteins | sample MM_PC_MetaG_FD_121122 | JGI IMG/M metagenome (GOLD analysis project Ga0180007, IMG submission 121122) | Groundwater microbial communities from the Aspo Hard Rock Laboratory (HRL) deep subsurface site, Sweden - MM_PC_MetaG | ecosystem: Environmental > Aquatic > Deep subsurface > Groundwater... | reverse complement strand
ATGAAACGACTATGGGCATTGGAGTCTGCGAACTAAACAACCCCCTTGCCCCCTTTGTTAAGGGGGAATTGATGTTGATTTATCTACGTGGAGATCATGTGAATTCCAAATGCGGTTACCCTGGTTAAAAAGATTATTTGAATTGATATTCCTGTTAAAATAAAAGAAATTCCATTGCCGTCTGTGGCAATGGAAAAGGTACTGCTTTCATAATAAACTATGATGCTTTAAAAAACCCATTAAAAAAAGCTCTGGCATTTGAACCCAATGCCTGATTCTTATAGCCTCCCTCCTGAATAATTAAAGTGGGTAGTTTCATGGCACCTATCAGATGTCCGGTTTGTTCAAAATCTTTAAACGTAAAGCTCCATGTACCAGTTGGGTCGCCTTTTGCCGTATCAAGGCCAAGTGATACGATAAAATAATCCGGTTTGTATGAGCTTACTGACTTTAAAGCCTTTATCAATACTTCTTTATATTCTTGATATGATATGGTTTCGGCAAGAGGGAAATTAATATTGAAACCAAGGCCTTCTTCTTCTCCTTTTTCTTCCTTGAATCCCGAAAAATAAGGATAGGCAAAGGATGGGTGGCCGTGAATTGAAATGGTCATTACGTTGGCTTTAGAATAAAATATCTGTTGCTGCCCATTTCCATGATGATAATCAATATCTATAATTGCGATCTTTCCAAACTTGCTTAAATAGTTTGCTGCAATGGCACAATTATTAAAATAACAAAACCCGCCGAATACAAATCTTTCGGCATGATGTCCGGGGGGCCTGGTCAGTACATAGGCGCGTTTACATCCATTAAGCATTTCGTTTGCGGCAGTTAATGTGCTATTGACTCCCCAGCGCGCGGCAAAGAAGGCATTGCGGTTAAGAGGAGTAAAGGTATCTATGCAATAATAGCCGGCTCTTACAGATAACTCCTTGGGCGGTCTCGCACTGTTTCTGATTGGAAAAACATATGGATATACAGATTTTCCAGGCAACAGATTTTTACATACTTTTTTAAAATAGTTCACATATCCTATATCATGCACATCAAGTATATATTTTTCAGGAAATTCCCGAGCTTTTCCTAATCTGAAGTATCCGGTTTTATCCAGTTCTTTTTTAATACTTGCTATTCTTACAGGAGATTCTACGTAACCTCTTTCTCTTATATGGTGTATGCTGTGATTATCGTTTATAACCAGAAATATTTTGTCTCTTTCGGGTGTAATGGCTTTTACCGCTAAAGGATCTTCCTTCCTGTGGTATTTCGGGGGGCGAAGTTTAACAGGATCATCCTTTATGCTTTCAAGCACCTTACGAACGTACTCTTCATTGCAATAATCGCCGTATTTGCGCTCAAGTATCGCTCTTACAACTTTTTTTGCGATATCTTTCGGTATGTCTTTTTTAAGCCCCAACCCGTCATATACAAGGTATGGAGGGCCGTCATCTTCGGGATTTACAACCGTTTCATAAAGTGTGTTCGCAATAGGCATTGCGCCATAACGTTCATAAAAAGCAAGGCGTTTTTTGTTTTGCGGTATGTATTGCTGGTCTTTGTATAATTTTGGGTCATCCGGCAGACATTCAAAAAAAATTCCTATGGATCCTATTGATCCGGCTTCCTCCCTTATTCTTTCATATAGTGCTCCTCCAACTCCTGATGAAACCTTACCTTGAGGTACGGCTAGAAAATCAAGAAAACAAAATTTCAGATCAGGCATATATAACAGGAGTGCAAATCCGCGAATGCTTTCATTTAAATCATCTGCAATTATCAGGGTTGTCTGGTATTTATATTTCAGAGGATTTATGAGCTGTTCATGTACCTCATTGATTTTTTCTTCCTTTATTCCGGAAAACTGTTCCCTGATAATGCTTTTAACTTTTTCCATAGCCTTCATGTTAACATCCAGATATGGATTTGATATTTTTCGTATTCTGAACATGTTTTTACCTGTTAAACCTTAATTTAATGAGCTTAGCATATTTGTATAATTCTATGGAATAGTGAATAACAATGCATTGACAAACGGGATTCAGAAAATAAATACGACCACGAAATCGTAAAAGAAAGAATAAGCCTTAAAAATCATAATGATGAAATTGTGCTTACATATATTGATATCTTGCTCATAGAAAAAAAATGATATTTGTTTGTCCCAAAAAAAAACTCCTGTTTGCCATATTTATTTTGGCAAACAGGGGTTCTTTTCTTATTTAAACGCTATAACAATTTTTGCGTCTATCTCTGTAAATTCTCAAATATAACCGAATAGCCCTGTCCGCGTCCTACGCACATGGTAGCCAAGCCATATTTAGCACCCGGATTTTCCTTGAATAATCCGGAAAGAAAAGCAATAAGACGAGGGCCTGATGATGCCAATGGATGGCCGTAAGCGATTGCTCCACCCCATTTATTGACTCTCGGATCATCCCATTTCATTTTAAAACGGTCTAGAAAATAAAGGGCCTGAACGGCAAATGCCTCGTTCATTTCTATTATATCCATGTCATCAATCGTCAGTCCGGCCTTTTCAAGAACTTTAATAGTTGCAGGAACAGGCGCTGTGCCCATTATTGTTGGATCTACGGCAGCAACTGCAGTTGCAACCCAGCGCATTTTAGGCTTAAGACCCATTGCTTTTGCTTTCTCTTCACTCATAAGCAAAGATGCCGCTGCTCCGTCATTTAATCCGGATGCATTGCCTGCCGTAACATTTCCGTTTTCCTTAAAAGGTGTTTTAAGACTTGCCATGCCTTCCATAGTGGCGCCTGCTCTTGGCGGCTGATCCTTATCAGCTACCATTTTTGTCCCGTCTTCCAGTTCAACATCTATAGGAATTATCATGTCCTTCATCTTGCCGGCTTTAATTGCCTCGTCCGCTTTTCGCTGGCAGTCCACAGCATATCTGTCCGCCATTTCTTTTGTGAATTCCGGAAAGCGTTCGTGAATATTTTCTGCCGTCTGTCCCATATTTAAAGATGTAGGTCCGCCCATTACTTCCAATGATCTTGGATGAGGATCACGCATAAAGCCCATGGGTAGATGCCCCATATGCTCTACACCGCCTGCTATAAGACAATCAGCCATACCTGCTGCAATATAAGTTAATCCAAAACCTATTGCCGTAAGGCCTCCGGCGCACATCCTGTCTATTGAACATCCTGGAATTTCCTGGCCCAGATCAGCGAGCATGGTTGCAACACGGCCAAGAGTACCGCCTTGCTCTTTCATCTGATTGGTTATGCCCCAGATGCTGTCTTCAATCATAGCCGGAGTAACACCGGGGTTTCTTTCTAGTAAAGCTTTTAGCAGGGGAACAACCAGATCATCAGCTCTCGTCTTCCAGAAAATACCTTTTTCTCCCGACTTGCCAAAGGCCGTTCTAACTGCGTCAACTACTACTACGTCTCTTAGCTCTTTTGCCATAAGGCTTTACTCCTCTTATTTACATTTATATTCAGGTTTTCTTTTTTCGACAAAGGCCCGTGCCCCTTCTTTCATATCTTCTGTTGCTGCAAGACTTGCCCAAACATCGGATTCCAGTTCCAGACCTTGCTCTAAAGTAAGATCCCGTGTACGGTTTAATACTTTTTTTGCCGCCGCAACACCAAGAGGTCCTTTTTTCATTATTTTTGCGGCCAGCTCTTTAGCTTTTTCAAGAGCTGTTCCGGCCGGGACAACCTTTTCTATCAAACCTATCCGTAATGCTTCTTCCGCTTTAATCATCTCCCCAGTGTAAACAAGCTCTTTCATTCTACCAAGGTTGGTAGCATATAATGCCCGTCTTGTTCCACCATTACCCGGAAAAATCGACAAACCAACTTCCGGGAATCCAAACTGAGCGGTTTCATCTGCATAACGTATATCACAGCAAAGAGCAAGCTCAAGCCCACCGCCCAGACAATACCCGTGTATAGCTGCAATTACAGGCCATTCACAGTTTTCAACAACTGAATACATACTGTGGCTTCTCATAAGGCGTCGTTTTGCCGTATCGGGTTGAAGATCCAAAAAAGCTTTTATATCAGCTCCTGCCGCAAAAGCCTTGTTAGCGCCCTGTAATATGACTACACGAATTTCATTTCTTTTGGCATCGAGTTCGGTAAATACATCTCTGATACATTCTTTGGTCGGAACATCCAAAGCATTCATAGGGGGGTTATCAAGGCTGACAATGGCCACCTTGTTTTCAATTTTATAGTGAACCAGTTGTGACTCCATTTTATCCTCTCTTAGCTTATGCAATCAAACTGTAGGATATGACGGGGTATAAAACCCAGCCCTACTATTATCTTTCGCAGGGTGGCATTTTATTTGCCGCCACCTCAGCCGATTCTATTGACGGCAAAGTAAAAAATCCCATCTGGCTAATTTGTGATTCACAGTTTCTTTGTTTATGATTCGTTTTTCAAATCACTTTTCACTGCTACATGTTAACCAATAACCGACAACCAGTTGCCCGAAACTTTTTACTTTGCCGTCTAACTTAGCTTTTTAATAAACGGCTTATATACCAAGTTCTCTTGCCGCAGCCATATAGTTTATAGGCGTGGTTCCTTCAGTAAGATTCAACATCTTGGCATCGCGCCACAGACGTTCAATCGCATATTCGCGCATATAACCATAACCGCCGTGCAGATCGAGAGCTAAAAGCATCAGCTCTTGTACTTTCTCAGTTGCATAAATCTTCAGCATGCAAGCCTCTTTCATACAATTCATTCCCTCTGAGTACATCCAGGCCGCCCGGTAGGTCATCATCCGCATGATATCTATATGCATGGCCATATCAACAAGCTTTACAGTGTTGATCTGGAATTTTGCAATCTGTTTGCCGAACTGCTCTCTCTCATGGGCATATTTGAATGCAAGATCATATGCAGCCTGAGCCATACCCGTTGCTCTTGCACCATAAGAAATTCTTCCTGACTTGAGGGTTGTCAGTATCTGAGCCAAGCCCTTACCCTCTTCGCCTATCAGATTTTCTTTCGGCACTCTTACATCTTCAAAATATAGCTGGGCTGTTTCATGAGAGCGATTTCCCGACTTTTTTAACTTTGTCGCAGAAAAGCCCGGCATGCCTTTTTCAACAACAATAAGGCTTATTCCTTGCCCTCTCTTTTTTACTTCTTTGGGATCGGTAGTATAACAGGCAACAGGCACAAAATCACAAAAGGTGCCGTTTGAGATAAACATCTTGCTGCCGTTAATAATATAATCATCGCCGTCTTTTACTGCTCTTGTCCGAAGGGCAATAGCATCTGAACCGGCATCGGCCTCAGTTAATGCAAAAGCGGCTATTTTCTCACCTTTGATAGCAGGCACAAGAAATCTCTGCTTTTGTTCTTCCGTTCCGTAATCATTTATTGCTCTTGTGCCAAGACCCGAATGGGTGGTACTGACCACTCCGGCTATACCGGCGCATACCTTGTTTAACTCCTCAATCAGAATACACTCCGTAATCTTATCGACCTCTGCTCCACCATATTTTTCCGAATAGGTAATACCAAGATAGCCGAGTTTTCCCATCATTGGAAAAAGTTGCAGAGGTGTAACCTCTTTCTCTTCGGCTTCATCTACCAAAGGAGCAATTTCAGTCTCTGCAAAATTACGAATCTGGTCTCTGAACATCTTCTGTTCTTCAGAAAGCTCAAAATCCATTATTATCCTCCTAAACCACTATCATAAATTGTCAATTATTCTATACAGAGCGCCTTTGCTCCCTCGTGCACCCGTAAGTCTAATATTATTTCATTCTCGAATAATTTTTTACATGAACTCTGCTGTAAGATATTACTCTTTGAGACCTTTGGATCACACCCTCTTTTTATATTTCGCCTGATTACTCTTTTAAAAACACGCGGTATTCGTGCTGTTGAAATTATAATGATCCTTAAAATGCGGCGAAACCGGACATTATCCAAAGGTCTCTCTTTATACTATCAAACAGCATATTGCTTTATAATGCTTTCATCTACAGCTCTTGCTTCTTCCAGCAATTCCTCGCTGACAAGAATCTGCATTCCCAACAAAACAGGACCCATTGATTTGCCTGTCTGGTCAAATCTTAAGGAGCAGGTTGCACCACCGCCAAGCGCCTGGCGTAAAATGATCTCTAAGCTGTCGAGATGAGGCACAGGATATATCTCAGCCGGACCTTTAACCATACCGCCAAAATATTCCTTAAGTCTTTCAGGTGTTATTACCGTCAATAAAAATTCATAAATATTCTTTGACTTTGCCATCAATCCAATATTGCTGACATCCCCTTTATCTCCGGATCTGGCAAAAGCCAATTCCGTAAGCTTTACTTTTTTCATAATTAGCTCACCTCCATTAACTGACTTTCGATCTTAACGGCATCCCTCGGAACAAGTGACGGCCAAAGCGCAATAACCGGTCTGACATTCATAGGAACACCAAAACTGGAGCCAACAGGTCCCATTGTCCATAAATGTGTTGCTTCCCTGCGTACGGCTTCTGCTTCTTTATAGGTATGTGTACGGCCTGCTATTCTAAGGCCTATTTCATTATAATCCCTGTCTTCTACCTCAGCAGCTTCGCCATGGAGCATATTAACACCCATGTAATCAATACGAAGTTCTCTGAAGTTTATGCCAAGTTTTTTAAATCTCTCTCTCAGCCATTTTTCAGCCCACTGGGCTTTTGCAAGAGCATCGGGTGACGGAAAATAGATCAGTCCTTCACCAATAAAACCGTCTTTGAATCCTATACAAACTTTCAAAGTATCAGGACGTTTCTTGCCTTTCATCTCTGTAACCATTACACGGTTTCTTGCTTCATCATGCAATTTCAGAGCAGTAAAGTCACCGATGCCGTCCGGCATCAGGTAATTTGCCGGATCAATGATTTCATAAAGCAAATGTTCTTTGACTGTCCATGAATTCACAATACCACCTGATCCACTGGTTTTTGTAATAAGAGCATCACCGTTTTCATAAAATTCGGCTATCGGAAAACCAATATCCCAAGGTCTTTCCGACACTTTCCACATGTTTGACATACCGCCACTTACACAGGCAGAACATTCTATGATATGGCCTACTGTAACAGCAGCAGCAATACGATCTATATACTGATCCGAGAAATCCCAGCCGAATTCATGCATAATAGGACCAACATACAGGGCATTATCCGAAACTCTGCCGCAAATTATCATATCTGCGCCGTTTTTCAGTTCTTTTATAATATGATCAGCGCCAATATAAGCATTGGCAGCGCCAAGTCTGTCCTGGATAGAATCAATGTCTTCTTCGCCCGTATCCAGATTCTTAAACTTCCAGCCCTGTGCTCGAATATCATTTATATAAGGCAGGATGTCATCTCCGGAAACAACGCCTAACTTCATCGGAGCAAGATTTAACTCCTTGACAACCTTTGCCACTTCCAAAGCCGCTTGCACTGGATTAGCGCCTCCGGCATTGGTTATCATTTTAATGCCGTTTTTTTGAGTAACCGGAAGAAGTCTTTTAGTCCAGGGAATAATATCCGGAACATAACCGGCTTCCGGGTTTTTTGCTTTCATGCGATTTAATATCGCCATGGTCAATTCCGCAAGGTGATCAAAGCCCATATATTGGACTTCGCCGCTTTGCGCCATTTCCAGGGCCGGTTCAAAAATATCTCCCCAAAAGGCTGAACCGGAACCAATAACTACTTTTTTCATATCCATTATCCTCCTAATTGTTTATCTTATTGAAAGCGCTTTTTAGTTCTTGTCGAAAATCCGGATGGGCGACAGCAATTAATTCCCTTGCTCTTTCCGAAAGAGTTTTACCTCTAAGATGCGCAACACCAAATTCAGTAATTACATAATCTATATCCGCCCTGCCTACAGTTGCAGTAACTCCCTCACCAAGTTTCGGCACAATCCGGGATATTTCTCCTTTTTTTGCAGTAGATGGAAAAACAACAATTGACTTTCCCCCAAAAGAGGCTCCTGCACCCCGGACAAAATCCAGCTGACCGCCAACACCGTTTACAAGAGTTTTGCCACGCATTTCCGCATTAACCTGGCCTGACAGATCTATCTCAATACCTGCGGTCACACTTATCAAATTATTGATCTGACTCAGCACATTAATATTATGCGTAAAATCTATGGGACGAAGAGAAACCAGAGGATTGTTATGACAAAAGTTATATAATTCCGTGGTGCCTATTAACTCGGTAGTAGTCATTCTACCGCTTTCAGGCTGTCCTTTCATGCCGTCAAGAGCACCCGATTTTGCCAATGCCACAGCACCGTCCGAAAAAGTCCCTGTATGTATGGTCAGATTCTTTTTTAAGGTCAGTTCCTGAAGTATTGCATCCGCTATGTTCCCGATCCCAACCTGGACTGCCGCCCCGTCCGGAACAAGTTCCGCCGTTATTTGGGCTATCTTTGTTTCAACTGCTCCTATCTTCGGAACAGGAATGGTCGGTATCGGATGTGAAGTTTCTACAATATAATCCACCTGGGAAATATGCACCATAGAATCACCCAGAGTTCTGGGCATCTGGTCATTTATTTCGGCTATAACAATTTTTGCATTATCTATCACCGGCCTGATGTAGCTTACACTAACTCCAAGGCTGCAATATCCATGATTGTCCGGAGTCGACATCTGAACAAGTGCTATATCAGATTCTACAAGACGTTCCCTGAAAAAAAACGGTATCTGTGAAAGATGGCAGGGAATATATTCGGCATAACCTTGATTTAAAGCCTTCATCAATTTGGGACCGACAGAAAACACTTTTACATTAAAGTGCTTTAACATATCAGGACCTGAATATTCACAGTCCCCCATAGGCATCATGGTATACAGGGTAACATTTTCAAGCCTATCCTTCTGATTAATCAGTTCTTTAACTAAATTGAGCGGCTCAGCACATACAGGGCTCAACGAAACCCGCTGGCCGCTCTTGATCATGCCTATAGCATCTGAAATACTTATTTTACCTGTTTTAGGTTGATTCCCATATTTCATATAAACCGCTTACTTCCAGCCTAACGCATTGTTGGCGATTATTAATCTTTGAATATTCGATGTTCCTTCACCGGCCGTCATCAGCATAACATCACGGTACAGTCTTGCTACCGGATATTCGGAAGAATAAGTGTAAGCTCCATGAATCTTGGCTGCTCCGATAACCGCTCTAACTGCTGCTTCAGATGCATAAAATTTTGCAATTGTGCTCTCATTTGAACTTGGCCTTTTTTGATCCTGCAACCAGGCTGCACGATACACAAGCAATCTTGAAGCATCAATTTCTGCAACCATATCTGCAATAATCTGCTTGTTCATCTGGAAAAAACCGATTTTCTTTCCGAACTGCTCTCTCTCATTTGCATATTTTAAAGCGGCATCCACTGCTGCCTGACCGATTCCAAGAGATCTGCCGGCAATATTTGCTCTTCCGTATGTTAAGGCGCTTTCCGCAATTTTAAAACCCTGCCCTTCTTCGCCAATCAGATTTTCTTTGGGCACTCTAACATCTTCAAATACTATCTGACCGGTATCGGAAGAGCGAACACCAAGCTTATCCTTTTCAGCCATCCCGGTCATACCTTCCATACCTTTTTCAATAATAAAAGCAGACAATCCTTTATGCCTTTGAGTAGGATCAGTTTTTGCAAAACAAATCCCGACATCAAATACCGAAGAATGTGTAATCCACATTTTTGAACCATTTAAAATATAATGATCCCCGTCTTTGATGGCTTTTGTTTCTATACCAGCCACATCGGTTGCAGCATTCGGTTCTGTGACTGCAAAACAACCTAAAAGCTCGCCGCTTATTATTCCAGGAAGAAACTTCTCCTTTTGTTCTTCATTGCCGTTTAATAAAAGAGTCATCGGACAGGTTCCGCTTTGCATATTAAGGCAACAGGCAAGGCCCAGCGATGCTCTTCCAAGTTCTTCGGCAACAATGATATTGGCCAGAAAACCAAGCTCAGTGCCACCATATTGTTCCGGAAACGGTGAAGCAAAAAAACCAAGCCCACCCATCTTTCTAATTGTTTCACGAGGGAAAAATTCATTTTTTTCCCATTCTTCAGCATGCGGAGTTACTTCTTTTTCGCAAAATTTTCTTACAGTATCTTGAATCTGAACAAGTTCAGAATCTAATTGAAAATCCATATTTTAACCTCTTCTTTAAATTAGCTATCCAATCCCATAAACCTTAAGGCATTATTGCGAAGGATATTTTCCTTATATTTGTCCTTCATGTCCATTTCCATAAGTTGGTGCTTGCCATGCGTTAAGCCTATACCATTGCTGCCCCACATAACCTTGCTGTTCCCTCTTCCGCTTGTCATAAACTTGATTATCTCAGGATCAAGATTTTTAGGCATATAAGCTGCGATATCACCATAAACATTGGGATGCTTCCAGACCAGATCAATCCATTCATTAATCCATGGGAAACCGGTATGGGAAAGATTTATTTTAAGATCAGGAAAATCCATCACAACCTCATCAACTGTCATGGGACTTCCCACCCAGCTTGGAAGAGGTTCAGCGCTGTGCCCAACCTGCATGGAAACAGGAATCTTAAGTGAGCTGCACAGACCATAAAGGGGATACATTTTCTTGTCATTAAATGGTAAACCGAAAGTAATCGGATGTGCATAAACAAATTTAAAACCATATTCTTTAACCGATTTTTCAATATCTGTCAGACTTTCATCTATTCTGAAAGGATTGTATCCGGCAACTCCTATTATCCGGCCCTTACCCTGCTTGACCATCTCATTAACCTGGTCAATAGTAAAATCAAAAATCAGGCTGAAACTTTTTCTGAAAGACCACATCTTAACCGCTGCGATACAAACTCTGTCGTATCCGTCCTTATCCATTGCAGCAATAAATTTATCTACAGTCTCAAAAGGATAAAATGATGTACCATAAAGGTGCTTATGCTGTTCCAACTCTTCCGGCGTATTAGGAAAACGTCCCAACGGGAAAAAAGGTTTGAATGTTGTTTTCGCCATCATCGCCCATTCTTCGTATTTGTTGAAATCATAATCAACAATACTTTTAACCTGGATGGGGTAATTCATTATATCTATTGCTTTAATATCTTCCATAAACTTGTCCTCCTTGTGTTGCTAACATATTGTGTTATAACAAAGGTTATATTCCGCTATATTTAGGCTTTCTCTTTTCATTAAAAGCCGCTATTCCTTCAAGGCGATCCTGGGTATGATAACATGCTTCAGAAGCTTCACTGTCAAAAGCAAGGGCAAGCACATTTTTAGCGCCAAGATCAACCGCTTTTTTAATCTGTCTTACAGCAACAGGACCATTTTCACCTATCATATCAGCTATCTCATATGACTTTTGCATCAAGTCATCCTGACTTGTAATATGATTGAACAATCCTATTTTTTCACCTTCTGCTGCATCTATAATTCTTCCTGTAAGAAGCAATTCTTTTGCTCTTCCCAAGCCTATGAGTGCCGGCAACCGCTGACAGGCGCCTGCAGCCGGAATAATAGCCCATTTCACCTCGGTCTGGCCGAAGCGGGCATTTTTCGAGGCGATTCTTATATCGCACATCAAAGCTATTTCGGCGCCACCGCCGAGAGAAAGACCGTTTATTGCTCCGATCAAAGGTTTTTTCATATCTTCCAGGCTTTTAAAACATGGAAAGATTATATCTCTTCTTAAGGAATTAACCTCTTTGCTGCTCATTCCCTTTCGTTCACGAAGATCAATTCCGGCACAAAAAGCTTTATCACCTGCACCGGTTATAATAATTGCGCGAATTTCATCGTCTTTTTCCATGTCATCAATTATCTTTTTCAAACCGGAAAAGACAGCGCTGTTTAAGCTGTTCATCGCTTCAGGACGGTTTAACGTAACAACAGCGACATGCTCGCGTATTGAAAGAAGTACTACCTCTTCATTTTTTGCCGATTTTTCCGCCATATTATTTTTATTTTCCCTTCCAGACCGGTTTTCTTTTTTCAGTAAAAGCCGTTACACCCTCCTGACAGTCTTCGGTACTTACAATTATTGCCAGAATTTCCAAAAGGTAGCTAACGGCCTTGTCATATTCCATATCAAGCATTGTGTAGTATGAATCACGTCCTAAGCTCATTACTACCGGGCTCTTTTTGCTGATTTTTTTAGCAAGAGCCATAACGGTTTCTTCCAGTTTATCGTGCGGAACAACTTTATTAACAAGACCGATTCTTTCAGCTTCTTTGGCATCAATCATATCGCCGGTCATAAGCAATTCCAGAGCTTTTTTTCTTCCAACAAGCTTTGGCAGCGAAGCGGAAACCATGCAAGACCAAACTCCGACATTAATTTCAGGAAGACCGAATTTTGCATTTTCAGAAGCAATTGTGATATCCGGATAAAGTGCCAACCCAAAACCACCCGCAAGAGCCAGTCCATTTACCGCAGAAATTGATGGTTTCCCAAGATTAATAAAAATTCTGGAAAGATCCGCAAAAGCGGAAAAAACCTTACGGCTTTCAACAGGTGAAAGACCTTGAAAATCAGCAAGATTAGCTCCGGCACAAAAAGCCTGATCGCCGGCAGCCCCAATAACGACAACTCTTACCGAATCATCGGCTTTTGCTTCATCTAAAGCGGCAACTACTTCTTTCATGGTTTCGTTGCTTAAGCGATTCATCTTTTCAGGTATATTTAATGTCAGTTTTGCAACACCATCTTCAATCTCATACAATATATTATTATAAGCCATTTTATTCTACATCCCATTTATTTAGCATGCTAAGACGAACTAAATAAAACTTTTAAAAGCATCATTAATCTGTTGTATCCCGACTTGCAAAAGGGATACGATCAGAAAAAACAGAATAGACCCGCCGCTTGCAAATTCACACCTGCAAGCGGCGGGGAATAAATACCCCAATATTTAAAATATATTAATTACTTCTTTGGATAATCGTAAAATCCCTTACCTGTTTTCATACCAAGCTGGCCTGCTGCAACCATTCTCTTTAAAAGAGGAGGAGGTGAGTAGGCAGGACCAAAATTCTTCTCCAGATCTAATGCTGCATGCAGCATTACGTCCAATCCGATAATGTCCATAAGTTTAAGCGGACCCATTGGATGATGGAATCCTTCCTGAAGAGCTGCATCAATATCTTCTTTGGAAGCAATTCCTTCCGTAAGTGTCTGGATAGCAGCCATTCCAAAAGGACACCATACACGGCTGGTAATAAATCCGGGTGAGTCCATTACATTAATGGCGTTCTTACCGCATTTTACCAATATTTCGTTTATATCTTTTACTGTCTCATCAGAAGTATTCAATCCGCGAATAACTTCAACCATCTTCATAACCTGCGCAGGACTGTGAAAATGGGTTCCGATAACCTTATCCTGTCTTTTTGTAGCTCCGGCAATTTCGCTGACGCAAAGAGCCGAAGTACAGATTGCAAGAATAACATTCGGGGGAAGAACTTCATCAAGCTGCTTGTGAATTTTCTTTTTAAGCTCCATATCTTCAGGAACGGCTTCCTGCGCAAGATCAATGTCTTTTGCCTCGCTAATATCTTTAATAGGCTTTATCTTTGCTAATATTTCAGCTTTTCTTGCTTCTTCCATCTTGCCTTTAGCAACAGATTTGGAAAGGAATTTATCGATGCTGGCCATTCCCTTTTTAATATACTCTTCGGAAATATCGGTAACATATACATCACATCCACCCTCTGCATAAACCTGAGCAATTCCGGCGCCCATAAGTCCCATGCCGATTACTGCAACTTTTTTTATAGCCATATTTTAAACCTCCTTGGTATATTTTTTATATCAACCTGTATAATATTTATATCAGATGATTTCATGCTTTTTCATTTTTTCCATATCTTCCACAGAAGGCTCTCTCGCAATAGCCATTCCTGTTTTCTCATCAAGACCGACAATAATCTTTTTGTATGTCTGATCAGGATCTCTTTCACTCTTTAAAATCATATTGCCGGACATGCCGCCACCGCCACAAAGGCAGGCTAAACCATATTCACCCTTATTTAAGGTATGGGCAAGATGCAGAGTAAGGCGGGCTCCGCTATAGCCTGTAGGATGTCCAAGAGCAATACAGCCGCCATGAGGATTCATTTTTTCACGATCTTTCCAGCCCATCATTTTCTCAGCAGCAAGGCAAACAGCTCCGAAAGCTTCATTAATTTCAACATACTTCATATCATCTAAGGTCAATTTATTCCTCTCAAGTATCATTGGAATTGAAAGACCGGGCCCATCCGGAAAATCAGCGGGCTCTAATCCACAAAAGAGAAAATCAACAAAAGAAGCTATAGGTTTAAGACCCAATTCCTCGGCCTTCTTACGGGACATAATCAATGAAGCACCAGCTCCGTCGGTGATACCCGATGAACTTCCAGCAGTTATTGTTCCGTCTTTTTTAAAGGGCGTACCAAGTTTTCGCATACTTTCGATAGTAGCATCTTTTCTATAGCACTCATCTGAATATAAGGTGAAAGGTTTATGCCCTCCCCTAACTGGCTCAGCCGGAATATCTACCGGAAACACTTCATCATCGAAAGCACCAGCTGCCCATGCTTTGGTCGCTTTAACATGGCTCTCATAACCTATCTGATCATTTTCCTCTTTGGTAAGACCGTGTCTTTCACTGCACCTTTCGGCGGTAAGTCCCGGAGTCAGCTTGCTGTAGTTATCTGAAAGATATAAAAAGGCGTCATCGATTGAAATATTATTCAATCTTCCAAGAGGACGCCAGCGGGCACCTCTTAACATATGAGGAATATTGCTCATGCTTTCCGATCCGCCCACAATCGCCACGTCGGTTTCACCCGTACGAATTGACTGAACAGCCAGATGCACAGCCTTCAAGCCGGCGGCACAAACCATATTTACCGTATGAGCCGGAATCTTTTTAGGCAGGCCTGCAAAAAGCATCATGTTACGGGCAGGATTGGTTCCTGTTCCATCCTGTCTGGTATGAGACATTATTACCTCATCAATTTGCTCCGGATCTATTCCGGTTCTTTCCAGAACACCCTTGATTGCCATGGCGCCAATCTGCCATACCATTAGATCTTTAAGAGATCCTCCGAACTTTCCAATAGGGGTTCTCGCTCCGTCTATCAATACTACATCCTTATAATCCAACATTTCTGCCATATTTATTTCTCCTTTTTGTTAAACTTAAAACTAAAATTATTGACCTTAATTATCTCGCTTCGATCTTGTAAAACCAATATGTTAAATACTTTAGTAATCTGAAAGTAGCTTTAATTCATTAATTATTTTCAGGAAACGTTGCCTCAGCATTTCCAATGATTACATCTTCATTGTTCTGATTTGTCAAACGAACTTCAAAAACCGCAATGTTTTTTCCTTCTTCTTCTTTCTTATCTACTACTTTAGCTCTGGCAGTCAATAAATCACCGGGTCTTACAACCTTTACCATCCTGATATCCATTGTCCCGTTTGTATACCAGGCATTGCCAAAATCCCGGCTCATTAATTCGGAAATATAAGCCATAGTCTGATACCCGGGAGCAATTATTCCCTTAAACGGAGTTTTTTTTGCAAATTCCTCATCAGTATGAATAGGATTGTAATCTTCCGCAATACTAACGTATCTGTTGATCTTTTCCTGCGTCATTTTTTTTATTACCGGGGTCAGTTCTTCCCCGATATTTAATTCTTCAAAAGTTTTATAACCGCTCATACATTCTCTCTTTCGGCGGGGTGTAAAACCCCGCCCTACTTACGGCATTATTCCGGGCGGGTTTAAAACCCGCCCCTACCATCTTTCGTAGGGCGGCATTTCATATGCCGCGTGGGCTATTTCTTCAATATTTAAATCATTTGGGCCATATGGGACTTAACCAGCTTGCACCAATCTTTTGACCATCCTTGTTAAATACTTCTGATTTAAAGACAACGTATTTTCGTCCCTTTTTTTCATATTTGTCTTCTACAATGGTTTTAATTAACAGTTCATCTCCAGGCCTGACTAATCCTGTAAATTCAAATTTTTGCCTTGCATGTATCAATCCGGGCGGTGTTTTTACATTTAAAGGCTTAATAACACTGCTTACAGTACTGTAAATCGCCATGGAAATGGGTGGAACGATCCGTCCGTTAAATGGGGTTTTTTTTGCGTAGTCTTCATCGATATAAAGTGGGTTGAGATCATCAATCGCTTCCAGATACTTATCTATAACATCATCTGTTAAAGCATAAGTCATATCAGGTAATTGCATCCCTTTAATCAGATCATCGTATAAGATTTCCTTCATTTTGCTCCTCACAACAGCTCGATATTATTATTTCTTTCTTAAGGAACTTAAACAGCAAATAATATTTGAATATGGATTATATTTTTTTGCGTGTCAAGAAATTAGCTTGACACGCTGCATCATAATATTAACATACTAAATCAACTTGATATTATATAGTATACCCTTTAGTTTCTAAAAAAGGTCATCAAGCTCGTCCATGCCGCCTCCGGGCATTTCACCGTATTTTTGCATATATTGCTGAATGAGCTCGCTTTCCCTCTTTGTAAACATTTCATCCGCTTCCCATTCAAACCATGCGGCATCATTATTTCCTTCGATTGCCTCATCAAGCGCTTCTTTAATATTCATTGCGCCTTTAATCATGGTTACTTTTTTATCATTATCTAAAAGCTGAAAGACACCAGAAATTTCAGGTACTTTGCCGACATTTTCGGCATTAAATTCAAGATAATGTTCGGGAGGCGATTTTATACAGCTGATTTGAAGTCTTAAATCACATTGCATACAGCGTTTTGCTTCAAAAAGCGCATTCTCTTTTGTGGCTGCATCCAGTGAACAGCTTTCTATAGTTCTTAAACGATTTGAAAAATCAGGAACCTTTCCTATAAAAGGTTCAGGCTTTTTTAATTCCGCCAACTCTTCATCGATAATTCCATTACCACCCAGATAGCTGTCTATGGATATTGCAGCTTTTCTACCCATCTCAATTGCAGAAATTACACCATAAGGCTTTTCAATTTCAAGACATTGAGTAGGGCAAATTGTGGTGCAGACACCACAGCCAACACATGATTCCGAAGACACTTCAGGATTAAAAGCAATCTCTCTGTTAACACCACGGTTGATAAAATTGATGGCGCTAGCTCCGACAACCTCATCGCATATTCTGGCGCACAGGCCGCAAAGAATACAAAGTTCGCCGGTATCCTCGGTTTTCAACCGGGTATTTTCAACACCGTATTCTTTGGCAAGACGCTGTATGATCTTTGCTTTAGGAGCACGGGCCAAAAGCAGTTCAATAAGAACTTTTCGCGCTTCATGAATTTCAGGTGTATCCGTCTTAACTTCTAATCCTTCGGCAACTAAAAAGGTACAGGAAGTACCTACTAAAGACCGATTGCCATCTTTAATCTCAACTATGCACAAACGACAGGCGCCCAAAGGTTTCAGTAAAGGATGAGAACAAAGAGTCGGTATATCTATACCTATACTGCGGGCTGCATCCAGAATAGTCGTGCCTTCTTCGGCTTTAACCTGCTGATCATTAATGGTTAGATTATAAACTTGGGCCATTTGATTACTCCCCTTATTCCAGGTCAAACTTTAAACAAACTTATATCCGGTCAAACAACTTGTAAACAGCTTATCGCACATTCACCTGTGTTAATACCGAAGCTTGCGCTTTGCGTTTACCCCGGGCGGAACATTTATTATGTTCGATATGTTCTTCATATTCATTTCTAAAATAGCGGAGGGTGGTCAATACTGAATTAGGTGCGGTTTGACCCAAAGCACATAAAGATGCTTTTTTTATAGTCACCGCCAGACGTTCAAGAAGTTCAATATCACCTTTTTGCCCTCTGCCTTCCATAATATCGGTCAGGATTGCCTGCATCTGCCGGATTCCTTCCCTGCATGAAAGACATTTACCACAAGATTCATCGGCAAGAAACCCAAGAAAATATCTGGCAAGATCAACCATACAGGTGGTTTCATCCATAACTATCATACCGCCTGAGCCCATGATGGAACCCAATTTTGCAAGCTCATCATAATCGACCGGAGTATCAAGAAATTCTTCCGGTATGCAACCCCCGGAAGGACCGCCGGTTTGTACGGCTTTAAATTTTTTGCCGCTTGAGATTCCTCCACCGATCTTATAGATAATATCTCTTAAGGAAATCCCCATAGGCACTTCAACCAAACCGGTGTTATTTACTTTCCCCACAAGAGAAAATATTTTTGTGCCTTTGCTGCGTTCGGTTCCGATGGAACTAAACCATTCTCCGCCTTTATTAATTATGATTGGTATATTGGCCCAGGTTTCGACATTATTTATATTCGTCGGCATTCCCCATAGCCCGCTTGTTGCCGGAAAAGGCGGCCTCTGTCTGGGTTCGCCCGGTTTTCCTTCTAAAGATGCGATCAGAGCGGTTTCTTCACCACAAACAAACGCTCCTCCGCCCCTGCTGACAGTTACTTTAAAATCAAATCCCGAACCAAGGATATTTTTACCAAGAAGTCCGTATCCTTCAGCCTGACTGATTGCAATTTCGGTATTTTCAACAGCAAGGGGATATTCTTCACGCACATAGATAACACCTTCAGTTGCTCCCATTGCGTAAGCCCCGATAATGAGCCCTTCAAGAACTGAGTGTGGGTTTCCTTCCATGAGCGATCTATCCATATAAGCTCCGGGATCACCCTCATCACAGTTTACAATAACGTATTTCTTCTTTCCGGGAGAATTTTTAGCTATCTTCCATTTCAGGCCTGTAGGAAATCCGCCACCGCCTCTTCCTCTTATTTGTGATTTTTCCACCTCGGAAATAACCTGATCCTGACTCATTTGTGAAAGAACTTTACAAAGCGCGCCATAAGCTCCCAGCGCAATACTATCGTTAATACTGCGTGGATCAAGTTTGGAATTATTTCCTAGTAGAAGACGCATCTGGTGTTTATAAAAAGGAATATCCTTTTCATGGACAACCTTTTCCCCGGTCGTAGGATCAGTGTAGAGCAGGCTGTCAATTGTCTTTCCTGCTATGGTTTGCGATATAACATCGGCAACATCTTCTACCTTCACACCACAGTAGCAAATCCCTTCGGGATAAATACTGACAATCGGTCCTTTCTCGCAAAAGCCGGGACAACCGGTTTCTTTTAACTCAATTTTGTCCTCTACTCCCTGCTTTTTAATTTCTTCCTGAAATGCCGCCAAAACCTTCTTAGCACCCAGTGGAATACAACCCGTACCTACGCAAAGCGCTAAACACGGTTTTTTAGGGTCTTTTTTTGACAAAATATCTTTTCGTAATTTTTCCAGGTCGCTAACGGAGTTTAGTCTTGTCACAATTATCACCTCACTCGTAATTCTCAAGTATCTCGGCCACATTATCCGGCACAACTTTGCCGAAGTATTCATTGTCTATCGTTATCATGGGCCCTAAGGAACAACAGCCTATACAGCTTACTTTTTCCAGCGTAAATTTCATGTCAGCAGTTGTTCCGCCTTCCTCTACACCCAGAAGTTCACCTGCTTTTTCCATAACTTCTTTTCCTCCGCGAACATAGCAGGCTGTTCCCATACAAACCTTGGCAAAGTGTTTTCCCCGGGGCTTTAAGCTTAGTGATTTATAAAAACTTGCAACCCTGTAAACCTGACTTAAGGGTATATCAATACGCTCACTGATTAATGCCGCTACTTCTGGTGGAATCCAGTGATAATTTTGCTGAATATCCAGCAATATCTGAATCAGAGAGCCTTTATCCTCATTTCTTTGATCGATAATTTGGTTTGCTTTTTCCATATTTATCGCATTCATTTTAAGCCCTTGCTTTTACCTCTTTTATTATATTGTAATGATGATTAAGCACGTCGCTTTTTAACCAAGGCAGGTCCACGTACTATGTCACCACCTGCAAATATTCCTTTTTTATCTGTTGCAAGAGATTCATTATCAGCAGTAATAAAGTATCCTTCACCTTCCTGTAAACCTTTTAAGATATCAGGATGCTGTAAAAGTACTTTATTAAACTTTTTATGAGGTGCACCGGTAGCAACAAATATTGCATCAAATCCCTGTTCAAAAAGCTCATCAATTGATTCTATCTTGCTGTTTGTCTTTATGTTAACTCCAAGATCACTTATTGTTTTTATCTCCTCGTCAAGAATATCCGCCGGAAGAGTTTTGCCGGACATACCAACCCGCATCATACCGCCGGCTTCAGACAAACCTTCAAAAACGGTTATCTGATGCCCAAGCTTTGCAAGATAATAGGCAGCAGTCAAACCTGCAGGACCGGAGCCTATAATAGCTACTTTCTTGCCGGTGGGCGAAGCAATCTTTATTTTATCTTTCCAAGATTTCTCGTCATTTATGGCTGCAAATCCTTTCAGAGCGCAAATGGAAACAGCCTGGTTCACATCCCCGCGTCTACATACAGTTTCACAAGGATGGTAACAAACATACCCCAATACTCCAGGAAAGGGCACTTTTTCCCTGACTACCGCTACAGCTTCGTCATATTTTCCTTCTGATATCAACCGAATATATCGTGGCACATCTATCCCGGCAGGACATGTATGTTTGCAGGGAACGAAAGATTTTTCACGATTGGCTTCCGAAATTTTTATTTTATCCGTAAGTGCTCCAGTGGGACAAACTTCTATGCAAGCTCCGCAGAAACTACAATCGGCATCCGCCAGATAAGGCGCTTTTTTCGTTCCTACAGCAACCTTTCCGCTATTTACGGCATAACCCAATACTTCACATCCACGAAGCAAATTGCATGCCCTAACACACCGCAAGCATCCGATACAAAGATTAAAATCTCTGTTATATAACGGATCTTCTTTCAGAATAGGAAGATTTTTATGGATAAACCTTGGTGTATCTTCAGCAATACCAATAAAGTTTGCAACTTTCTGCAACTCACAATTTCCCAGTCTGGGACAACAGCGTTCTTTAACATCAACATTGCTGGAACATGGCTCCCGAGTACAGCCTTCTCTCTGGGCACATGTGAGACAAGCATGGGGATGGTCGGCTAAAATAACCGCCAGATTTTCTTCTCTCGCAGCCTGAATCTCAGGGCTGCCGGTCTTTATTGTCATTCCTTCTGTTGCTTCGGTACGGCATGCAAAAGATAAGTTGTCGTTTCCCTCAATTTGAACCATACATAACATGCAACCGCCTTCATATTCGGAAACTTCATCTGAGACAATCTTATTTTCACCCTGATAAATAAATTCACTCGGTTTTACACTTGTAAAATTAGGTAAGTCCGGATGTGAACAAAGAGTCGGAATATAAATATCTGCTTCCAAAGCGGCCTGCAATACAGTCTTTCCTGCCTCAGTTTTTACTTCCTTATCGTCAATTATCAGACTAATCTCGGCCATATCCTGCCTCCAAAATAAACAAAAACTATTTAAATGTCCGGCCTATCTCTTAAGAGTATAAACACAGGCCGGGTACTACTCGCCATTTGGACCTGTTGACAGACTAATACTCTTTTTTCAAATCAAATAAAATCCGATGATATATTTGAGTCCCTTCGAAAATAAGGCGTACCTTCCCTTGCGAAGGGACTCTTTTGAACAGGCCGTTATGATACAACAATATTAAAACTACATCCATCTACCAGGAATGATCGATAGCTCCGACTTCACAACAACTAACGCAGGGTAATTTCGCTATCTCTTTTACCGTATCTTCGTTTTTCTCTCCGGAAAGATTAGTTATATATGTTTTACATTGAGCACAGGCATATTTAAGTTTCTTACGCTGTTCTCCACTTACCCTTGCAACCAGATCTTCGCGCATAGGATCGCTGTCATCCTCGCCCATCTCAAAAACAGACTGAGGACAAGCCTGGACACATTTTTCACAACCATTGCACTTATCAGTATCAATAGTTATAAAATAATCTCCCGAGCCATCTTTATATCCATAATTGGCAAGCATAGCTTCTCCTTAACCTTTGGACTTAAGTTCTTTCTCATACAAGCCTTTTCCGAATAAAGCCGCTCCGGCAGCTCCGGCAAGCTGAGTATCATATTTTGGAGGAAGTGCTTTTAATCCTAAAAGTGTTTCTATTCTTGAAACAACACCTATGTTTTTGGCTATTCCTCCGGTAATTGCAAAATCCTTTTCCACACCGTTACGTTGCAGCAGTTCATTAACCCTGCCGGCCATTGCACGACAATATGCAGCCAAAACTTTATTTTTGGGCCATCCGGCTCTGAGCAGGCCGGTTGCCTCGGTTTTTGCAAAAATAACACAGGTACTGCTTACAGGTTCAGGCTCTTCTTCAACTTCCAGAGACATTTTACCAACATCGTTAATAGAAATAGTCAACAGATCGGAGAATACTTCCATACCTCTTCCGGTTCCGGCAGCACATTTATCATTCATTAAAAAGGATTCAACTTTTCCTTTTTCATCAATTCTGATCGCCTTACAATCCTGTCCGCCCATATCAAGAACGGTACGAACGGTTGGGCCATACATAAAGTTTGCTCCACGAGCATGACAAGCTATTTCTGTAATTGCTTTTTTTGCCATTGGAACATTAACACGGCCATAACCTGTACCCACGCAATAATGAATGTCCGCTTCTGTCATATCAGTTCCTTCCAATGCCTTGTTAAAAGCATTTTGGGCACTGTTCGGGCTATCCGATCCTGTTCTCATATTAGCGTAAGCATACAATACGCCGTCTACCATAATTACCGCCTGGGTACTTACCGAACCAACGTCCACACCGGCACTAATAACTTTCCCTTTTTTCCAATCTATATCCGGGCTGACCCAAGTTGACTCCAGCCATCTCCAATATTCTTTTTTTTCTTCTTCAGCCATGATCGTTAAACCTCCATCTATTCTTGTTTTTCAGCGGCTACCAGTGCGGCTCCCAGTGCTCCTACATATTCAGGATACTCAGGAACTATTACTTCCAGTTTCAAGCCTAAATTAAGGGAATTTATAAACCCTACATTATATGCCACTCCACCGATCAGCATGACCTCCTTCTCTATACCTACTCTTCTGACCATTGAGATAATCCGGTCGGAAATGGAATCATGGACTGCCCTTGAAATATCTTCATGAGGGGTTTTTGCATGGATAAGAGAAACTACTTCGGATTCTGCAAACACCGCACACTGGGCATTCATGGGTATACTTTTTGTAGATTTAAGAGCAAGCTCGGCGAATTCTTTTAAAGGACGTTCCAAAGCCCTTGCCATTGCTTCGGTAAAAGCTCCGGCTCCGGCTGCACATTTTTCATTAATGGCAAAATCCATAGCCCTGCCTGCCTCAGAAACCTTAATACCACGACCCTCTTCTCCTCCTACATCTATTACCGTACGAACTGCGGGATTTAAAAAAACAGCTCCCTTGGCATCAGCTCCTACCTCGGTAACCTGGCTGTTTGCATATGGCGCCTCCATCCGGCCCCCACCTGTAGATGTAACTCTGTCAATATCCTTCTGATCTATATTTGCTTCTTTAAGAGCGGCTTTAAATGCTTTCTCGGCCGACTCTTTCTGGTCTAAACCCGTATTGGCTATTCCTCTGCCGATAACATCCTTGCCCTTGAGAATCACCACTTTAACAGTCTTTGCTCCAAGATCTATCCCCGCTGTTATTGCTGTTATCATAAAACCTCCTTATAAAAAATACAGTCTAGGTCAGTTTGTTCAAGCCCAGACCTTCCATAAAAGTATCAATTCTTGCTATCGTTCTGCCTTCATCAAAATCGCGGTCATCTCCCATATTGCCTTCATATGTCAATACCGGAAGTCCTTCTTTAATTAATGCCGCACGATTTTCCATAATCCCCAAAGATGTACCTTCACATCCACGATTTAGATGTAGCATAGCGGCATCACAGTTCCACTGTTTTGCATATTGTTTCATCAATTGGCTCTTCCAGTCGGCATTATAGAACATGGCATAAATGGGTCGTCTCATATGCCAATCGGCCATTGCTGTTAAAGCATCTTCTCTGGTTTTAAGTACAACACCCCTTGACTTTAAATCTTCCCTGGGAGTTAAACTCCAGTCGTCTGCAATATCCCAAACTCCTTCCAAACCGATAGTATATATAGATCCGGTAGATACTACTCCGAACTGCTCCAAATATCTCCATACCCTTAAAAACGCCCATGGCGGCTGGCTGTCACTCATAAGCCGGAAACGCTCGGTAGCCAGAGCAGCGATTCCTCTTTCAACGCGATCTTTTGTTTCGGCATAAAGTTCTTCGTAAAACTCCACAAATTCTCCTCTGGCACGATCCAGAGTAGTAAATACATAAAGAGAGTACATGGATTTTTCATCTAACGGTGCCGGAGTATTCTGATTAAGCTCAGTGATTTTAGCCCAGAGTGAGGTTGTCCGCGAATCATTATAAACACCTTCAATCAAGCGCTCGTCATCACATTTTCTGCCGGTAACTTTTTCGATAAATTCAATGCTTTCTTGCATCTGATCAACAATATACTTCAACCTGTGCGGATATTCTTCTTTCCAGAAAGGAATTGTTGCAATATCAATATTAAAATAGGGAACATCTTCCCACAGACTTAACACCTGGAACCATTTGGCATGCGTACAGCAAAACCCGGATTGAAGATTAAAATCAGGTTTTGGGAAAGGACCTCCGAAAGCATATTCGTCAATTAATACGGATCCCCAATAATTACGCAAATAAGCGCACATATCGCGCGCCCACCCTTTTGACTCCAGCGCAGACTCACATTTGTGGGCAAACTCAGGATCAAAAGCAATAGCGGCTGCATAGGGCTCTGCTGTCAAGGCATGAACATCATCCCCAAAAGCATAAGGTATTACATCAATAGCTTCTGCTCCGCCGCTCCAGCAAATTCCTCCTTTTGATCTGGCCTCTTGATAATCTCTGTAATATTTAGCCCTTAATTCCTTGGCCTTACCCCAACATTTTAGAGGCTCTGTTTTATACCTCTTTATATCAGACATTTGTATATCCTCCTTAATTATTAATTTCTAAAGAATTAACCGGTTTCCCTATACAGTTAGTAAGGAAGCTCGTCCGCTCTTAACATTTCCAAGAAAGCCTCTATCCTAATCTTGAATTGCCCTATAGGAACGGTAACATCCAATTCCAGGAAGTAGGTACGAATCCCGTTATCTTCGAATCGTTGTCTTAGCAGAGGAATATCGATTTCATGGGGATCGCAGAATTTTTGCTGAATAATAACAGCACCTTCAACATTAGCCTCCTTGGCCATTTCCATAACATGCTTAAACCGTACAAAGTCTTTGGTAGTATCCTTGGTAGGACAGGGCGGGCGTTCAAGATACCGGGTGGCAATTGCAAGCAATCTGTCTTCCTGTGGCACAACACTATTCCAGAAAGCCCGACTGGCAGTACAATGGTCATCAGCAACAAAGGTACTATTTAGAGATTCCACCATCTCCATGAATTCAATATCATCACTTTCACTTCCTACAATCATCAGGCGGATGCCGGCTTCGCGATCCATTTTCCGCGAAGGTAACTCTTTCAAAAGCTTTTCCAACGCCTTGTTATGTTCTCTTTTATCCACCATCTGGCTGGAAGTTGTCATGTGCATACACTCAACACCGGTCAACGGTGGGTTATCCAGATTACGAAGTTTATATACTTCACGCATTAATTGTCTATTTTTATTTAAAATTTCAATTCCACGGTCCAGGTCTTGATCTGTAATCTTCTTTCCAGTCCACTTTTCTACCGCTTCTATAAATACTTTATATTCTCCAACAAGATGTGGCTTTGCATGCGGACTTTCTATGGCTATAGGGAAGGGCATATAATACATGAACTCAGTCGGTTTATGTATCTCCCAACTAGAATAAACCTGCCTCATATGCAAACAGGCCTGTGCGATCATTACTCCATTAGCATAATCATACTTGCCTTCCATTACCTGGGCCACACAATCACGGCAGAAAGGACAATACATTCCAAAAATATGCTGCTCAGTGAGATCCGAAGCCTCGTGGCTGCCAAAAACCCTGACCGGCAATATATCGGCGGCGTACAAAATTTCTTCCGGCACATAGGTACACATATAAGCCATAACCTTGCCGCCGGTTCTATTCTTCCAATCCTTGGCATAATCATGCCGTTTTTCATACCAATCCTTAAATTGACTAAACATTCTATGCTCCTCCTTCTATCAATTTACTATTACAAAAATTATTATTTACCTGTAAAGATGGGTTTTCTTTTTTCCATAAACGCCGCTATGCCTTCAGTTTTATCCTGTGATCCCAATAGAACATTAGCCAGAGCAGATTCCAGAAACAAGCCCGATTCCAAATCCATTTCACATCCATGATTTACGGACATTATAGCCATCTTAACGGCCAACGATGGTTTTTTAGCAATCTTTTTTGCAGTCTCAGTAGCAACATCCATCAATTCTTCGGGCTTTACAACCTTATTAGCAACCCCTATTCTCAAGGCTTCCTGGGCATCAAGCATATCCCCTGTAAGCATCATCCAAAGTGCGCGGGATTTACCAATCATTCTGCTCATACGCTGCGTCCCTCCATACCCCGGCATAGCACCTAAAGCAAGTTCAGGTAAACCCAGTTTAGCGTTTTCTGATAAAATCCTGAATGTGCAGCCAAGCGCCAATTCACAACCCCCACCAAGCGCCAATCCATTAACAGCTGCAATACTTGGCTTGCCAAGCTCTTCAATATTCCGGGTCATTTCCTGGCCTCTTCGCGAAAAATCCATGCCATCTTTTAATCCAACCGCCTGAATCTCAGGAATGTCAGCACCGGCAACAAACGCTTTGGAGCCGGAGCCGGTTACAACCAGAGCTTTTACTTCTTCACTTTTCTTAACCTCAGCAAGAACGTGAATAATTTCATCAATAACCTTTGCATTGAGAGCATTAAGCTTGTCAGGACGATTGACGGTTAGAAACCCGACACTGTCCTTTACCTCGTAAATGATATTTTCATAGTTCATACTGCATCCCTCCCCAATTAGCATCCGCACCAAAAAATATACCATGGTGCATAATTTCTAAAATCTGGCTCATAATCAAAATTCTTTAAATTACTTTTACCTTATATATCTGATGGCTGATTTTTCAAAACAGACCGCAAAAGCATATCTGCCATTTGCCTGGCAACCTCTTCCACCGGAAGTCGCCCCACAGGATTTAACCACCTATATACCCAATTTATATTTGAAAATACCCCAAACGTCATTACAACCTTATCAATTTTCTGGTACAGAAGCCCTTTATCCTCAAGCTCGCAAATCTTTTTATAATAAAGGTCATACAACTGCCTGTGCTGATCAAGAGCTTTTTCTTTCAAGGAAGGCGGCAACTGATATTGTTCTTCAAGGTAAATTTTCATTTTTTTGGCAGCATTGATTGAAAACAATATCTGGGTGACTATCATATTACGCAAACATTCAACAGGATCTTCATGTTTGCCTATAACCTTATTAAGTTCATCTAAAAGCTCTGATCCTACATCGGTTATAATTCTAAAAAGTATTTCATCTTTATTCTTGAAATAAACATACAAACAAGAATTGCTGCCTTTTACAAGTTTGGCGATGTCACGAACTGATGCTTTGACATAGCCATGTTCAGCAAAAAGTTCCGTTGCCGTATCTAATATTTTAGCTTCAAGATCGGATTTTCCCATCTGAACATGCTCTCCCTTGCGACAACTATCAGCCAGACGCCGGAAATATTTAATGAATTTAGCGAACGACCGCTTAGTAAGGAAAACAATAATCTTCTCTCCGGTAGTTGTCAAGAAAAAAATTAAAAAATTTACTTCTGGAAAGCTACCTTACCACTTAAAAGTGGTGCAATGTATAAACTATTATATCAATAAGTTAATAAGCTATATGTATTTCATCAAGCCTTCAATGGATATATAGATTTCTGCAAAACAATCCCTATAATGAAAATCTGATAGTTTATAGGGATCTTTGATGTCATAAAAATGATTGTCATCTTGTTCTGAGCAGCTTATGGAAAAAGATTTTAGCAGAAAAATCTTATCTTTTGCATCCGGATATTTTTCTGCTATAGTTTCTTTATGTTGGTGAGTCATAACAAGTATCTTATCCGATTCTGATACAATATTTTCAGTCAGAAGAGTTGATTTGTGATCTGAAACATCAATACCATTTTCCTTAAGTATTTCGATGGCCTTCTGGTCTGCAGGCGCCCCTTTCATATCAAGAATTGCTGCCGATACAACTGAAATATTAATGAGTCCATTTTCAGCAGCTAATTTATTAAAAATATTTTCCGCCATAAAACTGCGGCAAATATTTGCTGTACAAACAAACAGAATCTTCATAACGCTATTCACCAGAGCCAATTTCAAAACGTTTTAGTTTGGTCAAGCTCAAGGCGGGCGAAAATTTCAACCACAGGAACACACTTAGTATTTCGAGAATTAAAATTTGAGCCCAACGCATAAGATCGGCCAAAATGGGGCGTTTTGAAACTGACTCACCATTTTGGCTATTTCGTAATACGATTCCTAAAACAAACAGCATATAATTTAACAAGATATTGAAAATAATCAAGAACAATAATTTTCTGTTATAGTTAATATTCAATATATTCTTGCTCATAATAATTTGACCGTTTTGTTCTATCTATGCTATATTGCAAACAGTTTTTTTCACACCGTAACTTTCCTAAAAGTATTTTAAAATCACATAATGTGTCCGTAATATATCTTTTTGGACACAAAAAGTATCTTGTTAAAAATTAGGGCTCAATGGAATATTTTATTGAAATACTAATATTTTTAGCAGGTTTTACAATTATTTCTCTTGCTTCAAAGCAAATAGGACATTTTTTTGCTAAGGCTGAGCTGCCCTTAATTACAGGGTTTCTTTTTACCGGAATTGTTGCCGGACCTTACATGTTAGGGCTCATTTCAATAGAAACTACGGAAAAATTACGTTTTGTTGACGAAATATCCTTAGGATTTATAGCTTTTGCAGCCGGCAACGAACTGTATCTGGAAGAACTTAAAAGTCGTTTTAAAATCATTACATTAGTGACTCTTGGCCTTTTGGTTTTCACTTTTTCATTCTGCACTTTAACTATTTTCTTTTTATCCGATTTTATACCTTTTATGCGTGAAATGCCGGTGGACGGCCGTCTGGCTGTTTCCATACTGGCGGGAGCTATTCTGGTTACTCGCTCTCCATCTTCGGCCATTGCTATTGTTAATGAACTTCGTGCCAAAGGACCTTTTACGCAAACTGTTCTTGGCGTTACAATGATTTTGGATGTAGCGGTAATAACTCTATACGCCATAAATTCTTCAATAGCTAATTCTCTTTTAACTGGCTTAAGCTTTGATTTAAGCTTTATAGTAATATTTTTGGTTGAAATGTCAGTATCACTTTTGCTGGGGTATTTTGTCGGAAAACTTATTCAGTACATTTTGTCCAGGCGGATGCAAAGCATTATAAAAACCGGGAGTATTATACTGTCAGGATACAGTGTTTTCGTATTATCCAATATAATCCGCGAATTTACTCATACCAGATTCGCTTTTGAAATACTTCTGGAACCTTTGCTTATTTGCATGATAGCTAGCTTCATAGCAACCAACTACAGTAAACACCGATTGGAGTTCTCAAAAATTCTTCATGATGCAGGCCCTCCGGTTTACATAGCCTTTTTTACATTAACCGGTGCTTCACTATCACTGGATGTTTTGGCAAATACCTGGCAGATTGCGCTTGTTTTATTCGCTGTTCGTCTGGTTGCCACAATTTTCGGAACTTTTGGGTACGGAGTTCTTGCAAAAATCCCTATAAAAGCAAATCGTATCGGCTGGATGTCTTTTATAACCCAGGCCGGACTCGGCTTGGGTCTTGCGAAACAAGCAGTTGTAGAATTTCCGGAATGGGGAACTCCATTTGCTACAATAATTATCGCAGTTATAGTATTAAACCAGTTAATCGGCCCACCCATGTTTAAATGGGCTCTCAGAGAAGCTGGAGAAGCACATCCGCGTGCAGATACTCCGGAGTTTGACGGTATCTTAAGTGCAATAATATTTGGACTTGAAGGGCAATCGCTTGCTCTTGCCGGATCTTTACGATCTCATGGCTGGCAGGTTCAAATAGCAACATTGGATGACTCAGGCAGTAATAGTAATGGTTATAATGATGCCAACAATTCCGATATTGAAATTTTATCAATAACGGAAATAAATATACAAATGCTGGAGCAATTGAAAGCAGAACAAGCTGAAGCCATTATTGTAATGCTATCTGACGAAGAAAATTATAAGATTTGCGAACTTGCTTATGAGCATTTCGGAACAAGAAATTTGGTAGTACGTTTAAATAATCGGGCCAATTTTAAACGATTCCATGCTCTGGGGGTTTTAATTGTTGACCCTTCGACAGCAATTGTAAGCCTTCTGGATCATTTTGTCCGCTCGCCTATGGCCGTATCACTTTTACTCGGAATGGAAGAAAACCAGGATTCTGTTGAGCTTGAGCTTCGGAATCCAAGCTTACACGGCATTGCGCTTCGTGATTTAAGGCTTCCGGCAGATACACTTATTATATCCGTCCGCCGTCGTGGTCAGTTGCTGGTATCGCATGGATACACCAGGCTTGAAATTGGTGATTTGGTAACCATTGTCGGTTTGTCAAAAAGTCTTAAGGAAATATCTTTACGTTTCGATACAAACAGAGAATATGCTCTTTTGCATCTTATAGAAACTGTTACTCCAAAAGAACTTTCGTCTAACTTTCTTGAAGCGGAAGTAAAAGAAATCATTCGCGAAGAAACTGTTATTCCAAAAGACCGCTTCGACAGATTTATTGAAAAGTGCAAAGTAATCGATATTCCTCATACTATAGACATAGATGAACTGTTTAAGTTGATGGCAAAAGAAATGGCTGGTGAACTTGACATTAAAGCTGATCTTCTTTTCAATTTGATTTCCGAAAGAGAAAAAGAAAGCAGTACAGCAATAAGTCCGGGTATAGCCATACCGCATATTATTTTGGAAGGAGAACATAAATTCGACATCCTTCTTGCCCGTTGCAAAGAAGGAATTCATTTTTCAGAATCAAACCCCATGGTATATGCTGTATTTGCGCTGGTTGGAACCAAAGACGAGCGCAATTTTCATCTTCGTGCTCTTTCTGCTATTGCTCAAATTGTTCAGGATCCATATTTTGCGAATAAATGGTTAAGGGCAAAAGATGAAAAGTCTCTGCGCGCTATTATCTTGCAGTCAAAAAGAAAAAGACAGGAATAAAGAGCCAATATAAAAACAAGAAAGGTTACCATGGAAATAATGGTTTTTAACGGAACGAGCAAGGGTGGGCACATTTTAAGTTCTTGAGTTCTTAATAAGACGTATGCTACCAAAGGAAAATAATGATTATGTCAATATATCAATACCTGTACCCTAACTTTCCTCATAGCTTCTTCTCAGGATGTTGGAAGATTAAGATAAAGCGTTTAGCCTTACTGATAGTGGCAATAGTATTTATGTCTGCATTTAGTGCAAGCGCGGAAACCAGGCAAAGTCCGTCAGAGGCACCAAAAGCTATAAAAAACGGATGGTCGCCTTTTCAGTTTTCCGTTTTTAATCCACTGCAACTATTTAATGAGGACAAGGATATAGTTGGATTACGCCTAAATTTGGTCTATGGCAGGAATGCCGATGTGTCCGGAATTGATCTCGGACTGGGCGTTAACAGTTCCCATAATTTTACTGGCATACAGATTGCCGGAATAATGAATAATGCCGCTGGAGATCCCGGTGACTTTATGGGGATAGGTATACAGATAGCATGTCTTGGTAATACTACCGATCATCTTTACGGAATACAAATAGGCGGTTTAGGAAACGGCGTTACCAACGATGCTACAGGTATTCAAATTGGTCTGGTTGGCAATGTTGCCTCCACAGTTAAAGGAATCCAGATAGGTGGACTCTATAATTTTAATAATGGCAAAAACAGCAGCATAACCGGCATTCAGATTGGAACCTTCAACTATTCAGACAATGTCACGGGTATTCAAGTTGGACTTTATAACGAATGCATCAACATGAGAGGAATACAGGTTGGTATTCTAAATCATATAGAAAAAGGCTATATGCGGTTTATGCCGATTATTAATGCAAAATTTTAGTAAAATAGAGTACACGAAAGGAAGTGAAAATGCTTTACAGAACCGTAAAAAAGAACGGCGACAAACTTTCAATATTGGGATTCGGGGCAATGCGCCTTCCTCAAAAAAACGGAAAGATAGATGAAGAACGTGCTATAAACCAGATACGTCATGCTATTGATTCAGGAGTAAATTATGTTGACACGGCCTGGCCATATCATGGGGGAGAAAGCGAACCTTTTTTAGGACGAGCTCTTTCAGGCGGTTACCGGGATAAAGTAAAACTTGCCACAAAACTTCCATCATGGCTCATCAAATCAAGGCAGGATATGGACCTGTATCTTGATGCCCAGCTCAAAAAGCTGAATACCAACCGGATTGACTATTACCTGCTTCATGGTCTGAACGGATATCTCTGGGATTCACTCAATGCGTTAAATGTTTTAGATTTTTTGGACAAGGCAAAAAAGGATGGACGGATTGTAAACGCCGGATTCTCATTTCATGGAATACTGGATGATTTCAAACGGATTGTGGATGCCCACCCCTGGGAATTCTGCCAGATTCAGTATAACTACCTTGATGAAAATAATCAGGCAGGAAAGCAGGGGCTTATGTATGCAGCGGCAAAAGATCTGGGAGTCATCATTATGGAACCTTTGCGGGGAGGAAACCTGGGCAGGCCTGTCCCGCCTCCCGAAATAGCCGCCATATGGCAAAAGGCAAAACAGCAAAGAACTCCTGTGGAATGGGCGCTTCGCTGGGTGTGGAACCATCCGGAAGTTACGGTAGTACTTTCAGGAATGAACGAAGAATCTCACATAGAAGAAAATCTCGCAATTGCTGATACAGCGCTGCCAAACTTTCTTACAAAAGATGAATTGAACCTTATTGATAAAGCAGCCCACACTTATGTGGACATCATGAAAATCAACTGTACCGGATGCGGTTATTGTCTGCCCTGCCCTTCCGATGTTTCGATTCCCATATGTTTTGAAACCTATAATGACTTACATATGTTTGGAAATGCGGATGAAGCCCCATTTTTATATGCTGTGAGAAATTGCGGTATTGCTACCGGAAACCCGGGTTATGCTTCCCAATGCGTGCAGTGCGATGAATGCCTGGAAAAATGTCCTCAGCAAATAAACATACCCGAGTTTTTGGAAAAGGTGGTGCAAGAGCTTGAAGGAGACAACCTGAAACAATTTGATACGCTTGCAAAACAACTTTTCATGGGATCGCTTTCTCAGGAATAAAATTATTGTTGCGACAGAACTGATCAAGCAACTGATGGGCCCGAAGCTGCCGTCAAAAAAGAGAGTTATTGGATTCTAAGCAGACGGCCCCCAACCAGGGTAGAACATTAGAGCGTTTATAAAATCACCATCTCTTTCGCAGGAAATCCAAATATTATTGCAAAATATCTGTTCAAAAGATTATATAGATTTTCAAATTAATTTATATGATTACTGATTGATTAAAATATGAATCCAAGTTTATAAATTCCTGATTTGTAAGTTGAAACATTAAAGCTTCCGGAAATCTTAAACATTCGGTTAATTCCACAAATTCATAGTAATTTAATGGGATTTAAAGGGAAAATATAGTTTTTTTATGAACTTGACATAAAGATTAATCGTCTGTTAAATAATCGGGCACTATAACAATTATAATGCCGTAAAAAGTCAATAAAATCCTGTTTTGTCATGTCGGACTTGAGAAGCGTGTTCCGGCATGTTGTGAGCCGGGGGCATCCGGTTAAATTAATATGCTTCGGATGGCGGCTTTTACCGGTATGACGATGTGAGGTTTTTTACGGTTTCATCAACATTATTTCAGGAGGTAATTATGAGAAAAATAAGAACTGCCGCTGTTATCGGCTCCGGTGTTATGGGTGGAGGAATAGCAGCACTTATCGCCAGTGCAGGTATCAAGACACTGTTGCTGGATATTGTTCCGTTCGATTTGACAGATGAGCAGAAAAAAGACCCTAAGGAAAGAAATAAAATAGTAAAGGCCGGTTTGGATTCCATTATAAAATCAAGACCACCACAACTTATGCATAAAAAAGATGCCGATCTGATCTCAATAGGAAATCTTGAGGACGATTTTGACAAGCTTGCATCATGTGATTGGATCGTTGAAGTAGTTCTTGAAAATCTTAAAATTAAACGCGATCTTTTCACAAAAATTGAAAAAGTCAGAAAACAAGGCTCCATTGTTTCCTCAAATACTTCCGGTATTCCTTTAAAATCAATGTCGGAAGGACTCAGCGATGATTTTAAAAAACATTTTATGGGGATACATTTTTTCAATCCGGTAAGATATATGAAGCTTCTGGAAATTATACCGGGGGCTGAAACACTTCCGGAAGTGCTTAGCTTCATGTCTGATTTCGGGGAAAAAATCCTTGGTAAAGGAATTGTAATAGCAAAGGATACCCCGAATTTTATTGGAAACAGAATAGGTGTCCAGACTATGATCAAATCCATGCAGCTTATGATGGAAGAAGGTCTTAAGATTCATGAGGTGGATGCTCTCCTTGGGCCTGCCATAGGCAGACCGTCTACAGCGATATTCAAGACTTCCGATATGATAGGCCTTGATACGGTGGGGCATGTTTCAAAAAACACCTATGAGCTTGTTGTAAATGATGAAGAAAGGGATACCTTTGTTATTCCTGATTTCATTAATAAAATGATTGATAAAAAGCTCCTTGGAAATAAAACTAAGGCGGGTTTTTATAAGACTGAAAAAACGCCTGACAAAAAGAAACTTAAAAAGGTGATAAACCCCGCAACATTAGAATATGAAGAATTTGGAAAACCTGATTTTGCCTGCCTTGGAGAAGCAAAAAAAGCAAGAACACTTTCCGATAAATTAAAAGCAATTGTTTATGCTGATGATAAGGGTGCAAAGTATGTATGGAAAGTAATTGCAAACGGACTGATATATGCAGCAACAAGAATTCCGGAAATATCGGATACTATAATTGAAATAGATAACTCAATGAAATGGGGCTACAATTATGAAATGGGTCCCTTTGAAACATGGGATGCCATTGGTGTTCAAAAATCAGTTGAAATGATGGAAAAAGATGGCTTGAAAGTTCCTGAAAATGTGAAAAACATGCTGGCATCAGGAATAACATCATTTTATAAAACCGAAAACGGCAAAATATCCTATTATGATTTTAACACCAAAGCTTATGTTGAATATGTTGTAAGCAGCAATATTATTTCTCTTGCAGGGCTTAAAGCAAATAACAAGATTGTAAAAGACAGCAAATCAGCATCTATTGTAGATCTGGGTGATGGCGTTTTCTGCTGTGAATTTCATACCAAGATGAATGCATTAAATAACGAGGTTATAGATTTCATCAATGAATCTCTTGATTATGTAGATCAGAATGGTGCAGGTCTTGTTATCGGCAATCAATCCGGAGTATTTTCGGCAGGAGCCGATCTGGTTCCGGTTGGAGCACTGACCAAGGAAAAGAAATTTGATGAAATTGATGCTATGCTGGAAAGGATTCAGCAGGCGGTCCAGAGAGAAAGATATTCTTCTTTTCCTGTAGTTGCAGCGCCATATGGTTTAACTCTTGGCGGTGGTTGCGAAGTATGCCTTGGAGCAGACAGGATGGTTGTCCATTCCGAGCTTTATATGGGGCTTGTTGAAATAGGAGTCGGATTAATTCCTTCCGGTGGCGGATGTTTGAATCTCTGGAAAAAATTTGTATCAACAATTCCCGAAGCAAGTATAAGAGGAATCGATCTGGCTAAATATTTTATTCCTGCTTTTATGGCGATTTCATCAGCAAAGGTTTCAAGTTCTGCTGCTGATGCAAGATCTATAGGATTTCTCGGGCCAAATGACAGGATAGTATTTAACCGTGATTATCTTATCGGCGAAGCGAAAAAAGAAGTTTTAAAGATGCTTGATGAAGGTTATGCTCCTCCTGTTAAAAGAAAGCTCTTAGTATTCGGTGATGCAGCCCAGGGCATGGTTAATGTTGAAATGTTAAACATGTTCAATGGAAAATATGTCAGCGAGTATGATGCCTTTCTGGCAAAAAGAATCGGTATTGTAATAAGCGGCGGAGATGTAAGATCAAACAGCCAAATTGATGAAGAAATAATTTTAAAGCTTGAAAGACAGGCCTTTATTGATTTTCTGCATGAAGAAAAAACAGTGGCAAGAATCGATCATATGTTGTCGACAGGCAAGCCTCTTAGAAACTAATAATTGAATATCTTAATCTCAGGGAGGAAAACTAAATGAGAGATGCATATATAGTAACAGCAGTAAGAACCCCAGGCTGCAAAAGCGCAAGAGGGACTTTTAAGGATACAAGACCGGAAGATCTCCTGTCTTTTATTGTTAGTGCAGCTGTTGAAAGAACACCCAATATTGAAAAGAAAGATGTTGAGGATTTTGCGATTGGTTGTGCTTTTCCTGAAGCCGAACAAGGGCTTAATATCGGTCGTGTTGGCGCACAGATAGCCGGCTTCCCCGATGAAACATCAGGATTTACAATTAACCGTTTATGCTCTTCAGGGCTTGAGGCCATAGCTGGCGCCACCTTAAGGGTAAGGGCAGGATGGTCTGAAATCGTTATTGCAGGCGGTGTGGAATCTATGACCATGGTTCCTATGGCAGGAAATCTTCCAAGACCGCACCCGGAATATGCAAAAACACATGCCGCTCTTTGGGGCAATATGGGAAATACAGCAGAAACAGTGGCAACCCGTTATAATATTTCCCGCCAGGCCCAGGATGAATTTGCGTTTAATTCCCATATGAAGGCTACAGAAGCATTAAACAAGAAGCTTTTTAAAGAGATAGTGCCAACACCTGCAATAAAATATGTTATGCAAAAGGACGGAACTTTTATAAAAGAGACTTTTATAATCGATTATGATGATGGAATCCGGCCTCAAACAACTGTAGAAGGTCTGGGCAAATTAAGGGCTGTTTTTTCTGTGGGCGGTACTGTTACTGCCGGAAACTCTTCACAGACAACCGATGCAGCCGGAGCCGCAATTATAATGAGTGAAGATAAAGTAAAAGAATTAGGTATAAAGCCACTCGCAAAAGTAAAATGCTATACCACGGTCGGCTGTCGTGCCGATGAGATGGGCGTAGGGCCAAAATATGCAATTCCAAAACTATTAAAAATTGCAGGAGTTGATTTAAAAGAAATAGGGTTGTTTGAAATAAACGAAGCATTTGCTTCACAGGCCCTGTACTGCATTCAGGAACTAGGAATTGACATGGCTAAAGTAAACATCCATGGCGGTGCAATTGCTCTTGGTCATCCTCTTGGAGCTACCGGTGCCAAGCTGACCGCGACTCTTTTGTCAAACATGAGGGAAAAAGGCGTTAAATATGGAGTAGAATCAATGTGCGTCGGCGGCGGTATGGGAGCTGCGGCTTTGTTTGAGTTATGTGATTAGTCATATATTGTAAATAGTATTTTTATAAATAATAAAGGCCGCTCTTTTTAGGGCGGCCTTTTGTTATCCAAACTCTTATATAATATAGCCATTCTCATTAAAAAGTTTCAGACAGGCATCAACAGCTGCCGGATCATAGAGGATGCCTTTATTTTCTGAAATTTCCTCCAGGGCCTTATCAATTCCCAAAGCAGGGCGGTAAGGACGGTGGGATGAAATAGCCTCTACAACATCCGCCACAGCAAGAATTCGTGCATCAAGCAGTATATTGTTTCCTTTAAGCCCGCTTGGATAAACTGCTCTTCGGGGAACAAAACATATTGGAACATTCATTCCAACTCTGCTTGGGGTGCCACCAGGATGGTGTTCATGAAATTTGCCAGGGAGTTGCTGCCTGTGCCTATGTCCAATAACCATAAATTGTATCTCTTTCTAATATCTCCCTGACTCTGTTGTGTAGCGTTCAATATGCCAAAGGTGCTATTTAATGCAGCGGTCTTGTTATCGTTGTTGGCGGTTGAGAAAATGGCCGCCTTTGTGATGTCTGCCGTAGCGGTGTCGGTGGTTTCGGTCAGGGCATAGTTGCTGCCGTCGGATCCGCCTAATGTGATGTCTGCAATGTTGATCGTTTTGCCTGTCCCAACGTTTTTGTCCGTGAAGTCGGCTGTCTGGGCGAAGGTTACCGTATCTCCCGGGACAATGTCGTCGGATGAACCTGTAACTATTGCCGTTGTTGTGGCGTCATAGACCTTGTTCGTACCAATATAAGCGGCGGTAAGGGCCCTGGCTGTGATGCTGGCCGTAGCGGTGTCGGTGGTTTCTGTCAGGGCATAGTTGCTGCCGTCAGATCCGCCTAATGTGATGTCTGCAATGTTGATCGTTTTGCCTGTCCCAACGTTTTTGTCCGTGAAGTTGGCTGTCTGGGCGAAAGTTACCGTATCTCCCGGGATAATGTCGTCGGATGAACCTGTAACTATTGCCGTTGTTGCGGCGTCATAGACCTTGTTTGTACCGGTATAGGCGGCGGTAAGGGCCCTGGCTGTGATGCTGGCCGTAGCGGTGTCGGTGGTTTCGGTCAGGGCATAGTTGCTGCCGTCAGATCCGCCTAATGTGATGTCTGCAATGTTGATGGTTTTGTCTGTCCCAACGTTTTTGTCCGTGAAGTCGGCTGTCTGGGCGAAGGTTACCGTATCTCCCGGGACAATGTCGTCGGATGAACCTGTAACTATTGCCGTTGTTGCGGCGTCATAGACCTTGTTTGTACCGGTATAGGCGGCGGTAAGGGCCCT
>Ga0180007_10001091_pt1 | contig 38947 bp, 35 predicted proteins | sample MM_PC_MetaG_FD_121122 | JGI IMG/M metagenome (GOLD analysis project Ga0180007, IMG submission 121122) | Groundwater microbial communities from the Aspo Hard Rock Laboratory (HRL) deep subsurface site, Sweden - MM_PC_MetaG | ecosystem: Environmental > Aquatic > Deep subsurface > Groundwater... | reverse complement strand
TAGACGGTTGAAGGAATCCATGGGTCGCAAAACGTCAATGACAGTTTCATTCGCGGGAAAAGATTTTGAAGACAGGAGGACGCGATAAAATGGCTTGACTCTCTACCCATCATAGACGGGTAGCTGTGCTACCCGGGGAACAGGACAGGTACGCCTCCAGCATCGACACCAACTCCTCCACGAAGCGCGCGCTGTCGAGCAGCCGTTCGTCCGGGTGCGCCGCGAAGCCGTGCGTCAGGCTCTCGACGGTGTGGATGACGAGATAGGCTGCGCTCTCGGGATCGGCGCGCCCGAACTCCGGATACAGCCGCAGCAGGCCGCCCATGGTGCGCACGGCCTCGGCGTCGGCGGCCATGAGCAGGTCGTGCAGCCTCGGCGGCAGGGGCGCCTCCTCGAGGAGGATGTGCTGCAGCCGCGGGCGCGTCTCGTGCACGTCCATGATCCCCTGCACGTAGTCCGTCAGCGCGTCGCGCAGCCCGTGGCGCAGCGACACCATGTGCCCGACCCATTCATGGAGCTTGCGCGTGGTCTCCAGCAGGTGCTCCTCGAGCAGGGCGACCACGATGGCCTCCTTGCTGGGAAAGTATTGATACAGCGTGCCCACCGAGACGCCTGCGCGCTCGGCGATGCGGTTGGTGGTGCCCGCTGCGTACCCGTGGGCCTCGAAAACCTGAGCGGCCGCCATCAGGATGGCCTCGACGCTGGCCTTCGAGCGGCCCTGAACCGGCTTCTTTCGGGGTTCCAGGCGCTTCTTTGACTTCGAATTTTGTGAATCAGTAATGCGAGTAGACATAACCTGAGCAATAGCTCATGTTAAGAGTGTTGTCAACATCCGCTTCTGCAGGGCGGGAATTCTCACAGACAACGCACCCGGAAAGGCGGCCTGATATGAGCAAATACTTCAACAAAGCGAGCATACAGAATCTCATCGACAGGCTCATCTCCATCCCCATCCAACATCCCAAAGCCGTGCTCCTGGCGAGCATCCCCGTGTTCCTGGCCGCGCTGTGGCTCTCCTCCTCCCTCACCATGAACTCCCGCATGGACGCGATGCTGCCGGCCGACACCCCGGCGATGCGCGCCCAGGTCGAGTTCGACCGCGCCTTCGACGCCCAGGACCAGGCGCTGCTGGTGGTGCAGTGCGGCGACCCGGCGCAGGCCCGCGCCTACCTCGACGCCGCCGCGGCCAAGATCGCCTCAGCCGGCATCGCCCACCGCGTGCTGTACCGCGTGAACCTGCCTGGCTCGGGCGAGCCCCGCTACCTCGAGTCCGACCGCGGCGGCACCTGGATGATGGTCATCTCTCCGAAGCTCGATCCGGCGCGCTATGCCGAGAGCGCGCAGGAGTTCCTCGGCGCCCTCGAGGGCATCACCGCGGAGCTGGCAGCCGACCCCCGCTTTGACGGCATCACCGCGGGCATCACCGGCGGTGCGTTCATCCAGGACGTCGAAGGCGACCGCCGCGCCATGGGCAACCTGGTCGTGTCCGCCGCCGCCACGCTGGTGCTGGTGCTGGCGTTCATCGCGCTGGCCTTTCGGCGCATCGTGCTGCCGCTGGCCATGATCCTGCCGCTGCTGCTGGGCGTCCTGCTGACCACCGCGTTCGCCTCGCTGGCCTACGGCTCCCTCAACATGTTCTCCATCGGCTTCGCGGCGCTGCTGTTCGGCCTGGGCGTCGACTTCGCCGTGCACCTGCTCAACCGCTTTCAGGAGGAGGCCGCCCGTCTCCCCGCGGGCCACGGCGGCCCCGGCGGCCCCGGTCCCGGCTGCCTCGCCACGACCGACGCCCTGCGGAACGCCCTGCGCCGCTCCGGCACGGGCATCCTCTTCGGCGCGCTGACCACCGCGCTGGCCTTCTACGCCTTCCTGCCGGCGCGCTTTACCGCCTTCGCCCAGATCGGCGGCTTGTCGGGCACGGGCATCCTGCTGATGTGCCTGTCGATGCTGGTCATCGTCCCGGCCATCATCGCCGTGTCCCACACGCAGGCCGAAAGACCCGCACGCAACCAGCAGTGGACCCCCCTTCGCCGCCTCGCCGCCGGCGTGGTCCGCTTCCGCGTGGCGGTGCTGGCGCTGGCCGTCGCTGCCACCGTCGCCCTGGTGCCTGTCATCATGCAGGTTCACTTCAACCGCGACGTCTCGCAGATCTATCCCGAGGACCTCAACAGCCTGCGCTGGCTCAAGGTGGTGGAGAAGGAGTTCGGCCAGTCGCCCAACACGCTCACCTTCCGCGTCAAGGACCTGGCCCGGCTTCGCCGCGTCACGGCCGATCTGTCCAAGCGCCCCGACGTCAGGGAGATCCAGTCGATCCTGAGCTGGCTCCCGCCCGCGGCCGCCAAAAGCGACCTGACCGCAGCGCTGGCCCTGTCGCTGATGCCCGCGGAGCTGGCCGGCATGTACATCGGCCGCGACGGCTCGTACCGCGTCGAGCTGGTGCCGGCGGTGGACATCTGGGATCCCGCGTCCTATGCACGCCTGCAAAAGGCGATCACCGACGCCACCGGCCAGGGTCCGGTGGGCATGCCCGCTCTGATGGCCGACATCGCAGCCCTCATCGAAGCTGACATCCTGATGATCTGCGCGGCCTGCCTGGGCCTGTCGTTCCTGCTGCTGCTGCTGATCTTCCGCGCACTGAGGCCTGCGGCCGTGGCCCTGGCGCCGGTCACCCTCGCCCTGTGGTTCACCCTGGGCCTGATGCCGCTGCTGGGCATCCAGTTGAACATCTTCAGCATCATGGCGTTCCCGCTGATCATCGGCATCGGCATCGACAGCGGCATCCACCTGGTCCACCGGCTCCGGGCCGGCGCCGCCACCGCCATCGCCGACGACGTCATGCACACCGGCAAGGCGATCATCATCACGACGGTGACCACCGTCATCGGCTTCGGCAGCCTGCTGACCATCAACCACCCCGGCATGCAGAGCCTGGGCGCCACCGTGTCCCTGGGCCTGCTGCTGTGCCTGGCGTTCACGCTGGTGCTCATTCCGGCGCTGGGGACAACGCGGCGCTGCAAGCTCCAGCATTGACATCGGTCACCTTCCCTAGAATACTCGCCAGCGGAGGCAAGGCATGCCAGACGACTCCCCCACGTCCGCCGGTGAACTGAAGACCCTCACCCTGTCCTGCAACGAATGCGGCGCCCCCATCGACGTGCCCGGGAGCACGAACTTCTTCACCTGCAACTTCTGCGGCTCGCGGCTCTCCGTGCAGCGGACCGAAGGCGCCTCGTACACGAAGACCCTCGAGGCCCTCGACCGCAAGACCGAGACGCTGGCCAGGGAGGTCGAGGTCCTCAAGCTCCAGAACGAGCTCGAGCGCATCGACCGTGAATGGCAGGAGGAGCTCAAGCAGTACATGGTCCGCGACAACGACGGCCACCAGAGCGTGCCCACCGCCGGGGGCAGCATCTTCGGCGGCTTCGTCGCCACAGTCTTCGGCATCGGCTGGATCTACAACGCCGTCTCGATGGACGCCCCCGCACTCGTCGCGCTGGTCGGCCTGGGGTTCATCGGCCTGGGCCTCTACATGGGCTATTCCGGCTACAACAAGAGCCTCACGTACAAGGCCGCCCACCAGCGCTACCAGAACCGCCGCGACGACCTGCTCCGCCAGCTCAACGCGATGAAGTGAGCGCCGCGTCTTCTCCCCCTTCCAATATGGGACTGCGGTGGCCCGCCGCCGCAGGGCTCAGCTTCCATCGACCTTCGAAAAGCAGAATGCCTGCAACAATTCACGCAGAATCTCGATAATGGTAACTGTCGTGATTTTGCACTGGAAATGTCTCCGGAGTTAACCTATATGTTATGGCATGGCGTGGAAGAGAGCTGAAATGGAACTCGAGGAAAAGTTCGATCGCTGGATGAATGACGCTGAGAAGACCGAAGATTTTCAGGTCGAAAAGTTGATACTGCACTTCACTGAGGAGGTCGTTTCTGCCATGAAGGTGCGCAATATGTCTCAGGCGGATCTGGCCAGAATGCTCGAGAAAAGCCCGGCCTATGTTTCCAAGATGCTCGCAGGGGAGACAAACTTCACCCTTCGTTCGCTCGTGCGCATCGCTCGGGCTTTGGATTTGCGTCTCCAACTGGGGCTTGTTGAGAGGCGCGTCCACGCCCCGAAGAATCATTTATCCAACAGACAAAAACGAATCCTGTGAGACAGTTTTCAATCCCGCGGGGCTCCCCCATTCCCCTTCCAAATATGGGACTGCGGCGACACGGCGGTCGAAGACGACCGCGCCGCATTTCTTCCCCGCCGCGGTGTCCACACCGCCGGGGCTCCCACTCCCCCGGGCGAGGCGCCGCTTAGCTCCCTTGCCAAGACCGACTTTTCGTCGAAGTTCATGTAAAAAACCTATGAATTCAGGCAACCGCACGCAAGCACCGGCGATAATGGGGATGAGTAGTGCCCGTTGTCTGAAAGGAGTTGCCCATGACGGTTGAGGACATCAAAAAAATCGTTATATCAGGAGAAAACACCCACGTTGAATTCAAGCTCGATGACATCAGGCCAGAACAACTCGCGCGAGTCGCTGCGGGGATGGCAAATATGGGGGGAGGACGGATCCTGCTGGGGGTCGCCGATTCCGGGCAGATTCAAGGGATCAGCCGAAAGAACATGGAAGAGTGGGTTATGGATACGGTCTTCAGTCACTTCATTCATCCCACGCTCATTCCCAATTATGAAGAAGTGCTATTGCCGGCAGGCGTGAAGATTGCCGTGCTGTCAGTCCCGGCGGGTCCGGCAAAACCCTATGTCGTACGTCAGAACGGACGTGAGGATATGTTCGTGCGAATTGGATCCACTACCCGAATCGCCACGAGGGAGCAGGTCCTGCGCCTCTTCAGTTCCAGTGGGCTTTTACACGCGGAATCCCTGCCGGTCGCCGGAACGACCCCGAGTCATCTGGATTTTGCGAGGATCGATAATTATTTCAGAGACTTCCTGTCTGACAGGATGGTCCCCGCCGCCAAAGATGCGTGGACAGAGCGCCTGCTGGGGCTTGGCTTCCTTGCCACGGACAGCTTGGGCCGGATCGTGTGCAGCGTCGCCGGGCTGGCATTGTTCGGAATTCTCCCCCGTCGACATCTGCCGCAGTGCGGCCTGCGAGTGATGGTCTTCGATAATGTGGACAAACAGTACCAGGCGCGCCTGGACGTCGTTCTCGATGGTCCCATGGTCGGTCGCTTCGCGATTGAGGATGGCCAGGCGAAAGCTCTGATAGACGATGGCCTTGTGGAGAAGTTCGTTCGAGTGATTGAGCCTTTCGTGACGGTCGAGTCTGAGACCATCTCACATGGGCTCCGCCGTGAGAAACAATGGAATTATCCATTGGAAGCGATTCGCGAAATGGTGCTCAACGCGATGGTGCATCGAGACTGGACGCGCACATCTGAAATCGAGATCATCCGGTTCACGGACAGGCTCGAGGTGGTCAGTCCCGGCTCACTGCCCAACTCGATGACCATCGAAAAAATGAAAGCAGGAAGAAGGACCCCGCGAAATCCAATCTGCCTGGAGGTGATGCGCGATTACGGTTACGTCGACGCCCGCGGGATGGGAGTCCGCACAAAGATCATTCCGCTGACTCGGCAGTGCTCCGGCCGGGACGCCGAATTTGAGAATGCAGACGATTTTTTCGGGACTGTCATCTATTCACGACCTTCCCAAGAGAGTGTCCCTGAATGCGGTGTCCCTAAAAGCGGTGTCCCTGAATGCGGTGTCCCTAAAAGCGGTGTCCCTGAAAGCGCTGTCCCTAAAAGTGATGTCCCTGAAAACGTTGTCCCTGAAAGTGATGTCCCTGAAAATGTTGTCCCTGAAAGCGCTGTCCCTGAAAGCGATGTCCCTGAAAGTGATGTCCCTGAAAGTGTCCCTGAAAGTACATCGGATAGTCCACTTTCAGATTTGATTCTCAAACTGATCCAGGAAGAGCCGCGAATCAAATACGAACAGTTGGTGATGGCAACTGGTGAGAACCGAAAGACCGTGCAGAGAACTTTGCAGGCGCTGAAGGTCCGAGGCCTTCTTCGCCGAATCGGCTCCGCCCGCAACGGGTTCTGGGAAATCCCTCGTTAGTTCGCTTTTCCCGGCCTCCCGGTTTTATATGGGACTGCGGCGACACGGCGGTCGAAGACGACCGCGCACCGCATCTTCCCCCGACACCGCGCGCGCAGCCGCCCAACCTAAGGTTTCATTTCCCAGATTTTTACCGCCATGGGCCGGGCGGTGACCACCGCATGTCCTGAGAGGGATCCTCGAAAGTCCTGCGCAGCACGGGGATCACGAAGGCTGTCAGGTCCGACACGAGATCCCAAAACTTCTCCGGAGCAGGAAGGCCAGGGTTTCTCTTGCGGAAAGCGGCCCACATTGGCTGCTTCATCGTGGAGACCTCACAGGAGCGCCTCCAGATAGGGACGCATCTGTCGTTCCACGCGACAGATGCGTGCAAAGCGGAGGATGGCGGGGAGGTCGACCGATTTGCGTTCCCGGTAGAAGCGAAGGGCCTCCTGCACGACATCCATGCCGAGCTTGTTCCGGAACTTGAAGCAATCCACCAGGGTCTTTTCGGGGTCGTAGATTTGCACGTCCACCCCGTCCAGTCGATGTTTCTGAATTCCTGCTGCATATGCCGGTTCCGAGAAACGATGCGCGGCGACCGGCGGAAACTCGAGCGCCGGGAGCCGCATCTGGCGTGTGACGGCCACATGCACCCGATGGGGCACCTGGGTCGTCATCTCATGAAAGGCCAGCGAAGAGAGCAGGCAGATGACGGCTCCGGGATACCTCAGGGCGACCGTGACCAAATCGACATGGGCGATGGCCGGCAGCTCCGTCAGGCGATAAACGCCGCGGCTGACTTCCTCGACGATGCCCTGATCTCGCATAGAATAGAGTCGGTACCGGCTCATCCCCGCTTCCATGGCATGGCTCATGCGCATCATGCCACCATGCTCACGAAAGATTTCCTCGGGGGTACGACTGAAAGTGTTATCAGACATTACGACACCACATGTGAACTAGTGGTAACAATATGTCTTGCCGAGTATGATTGCAAGTGATTTCTCTGGTTTTCCCATTTGGACTGCGGCGACAAAGCGTTCGAAGACGACCGCGCTTGCCGTCATATTTTGGAGTGCGGAAGCTTGCCGGTCGAAGACGAACGGGCTTCCGCATCTTCTTCCCCGCAGCGGTTCCCTGCCGCGGGGCTTCCCCCCTCCAATATGGAGTGCGGAAGCTCTGCTTCCGCAAATTCCCCCCGGCCGGGCCTCCCAGGCCCCGCGGGGCTCCCCCCTCCAATATGGAGTGCGGAAGCTCTGCTTCCGCAAATTCCCCCCGGCCGGGCCTCCCAGGCCCCGCGGGGTTCCCCCTCCCATATGGGAGTGCGGCTTCTCGATAGTCCTGAAAAGAAACACAACCAAAATACTCAACCAGAACGGAGGAAAAGCAGAACAACCCGCCTGGGACGAGGGTTTCTGCGTTCAAGTGTTCGCTCGGAAAAAGGCCGTTTAACACTGGCCAGAGTCGGATATTCACGACAAACACGACAACAATTTTTGTCAAAATCCGACTCGCCAAACGGCCCCACGGGGCTAAGGAGAGAACACCATGAACATGGATCCACCTGATGATTTGTCGTAGATGAACCGGAATGCGGTCAGATAGTGAATTCGGAACTGATTGACATTGAAAACAGGCCTGTGGATACTGCCTTGTTGATGGAGTTGAAAATCTGGAAGGACCACTGCCATGATCGCCGGTTTGACCATCCGAAATTTCAAAGGTATCCGCGAAATCGTCAATCTTTCGCTGTCGGATTTCCATGTGCTGGTCGGACCCAACGGCTCGGGAAAAACCACGTTCCTCGACGCCGTTGATTTTGTGCGCGATTGTCTGGTTCAAAGTCCGGCCGCAGCCGTGGAAGCGCGTCATATCGCGGACTTCAACGATCTCACGTGGATGCGCCAGGGCGGCGCGATTGAAATCGAATTGTGGTTCGATCTGGGCGACCAGTTTCCTGAACTTTCAGAGAGTCTTCTCAATTATCGGATTGCGATCCATCAGGATGCCCAGCTCGGCGTCTGCGTGAAAGATGAACTGCTCAGCAAATATTCTAAAAAAGATCGGCTTCCTGCGGGAAAGAGATTGGAGTTCAGTCCCAAGGTGAAACCGGGTCGTTTGCTCGGCAAGACCTCCAAAGGTACTGATTTCTACACACGGGAAAAGGGAAATTACAAGGACTCATTTAATTTTGGTCTCGATAAACTCGCGCTCGCACTGACACCGCCTGACGACGAGCGGTATCTTGCGGCCAATGCCGTACGGAATTTTCTAAAGCAAGGAATACGGTATGTCCAGCTCGACAGTCCGGCCATGCGGCTGCCTTGTCCGGCGACGCGGCCGACCCGCCTCGAACTCAATGGCGTCAATCTTGCCCGCGTAGTTGGCCGGCTTCTCGGTGTCAATGGAAGTACCGGACCCTGCTGGGCGGCGCCGGATTCGGTCGTGGCACGCTGGACCGAGCATTTGCGGTATGCGCTGCCGGATTTGGAAAAAATCGGGTGGGCTCGTCGCCTGGGAGACAATGCCGAATACCTGTTGCTGCGGTATTCAAACGGACTGGAAGCACCCAGTTGGGTGCTATCCGACGGTACGCTGAGAATGATGGCGCTGACAATATTTGCGTTTCTGCCCATGGAGTCAGCCGTTTACCTCGTCGAGGAACCGGAGAACGGCGTTCATCCGCTCGCGCTGGAGATCATCCTCCGTTCGCTGTCGTCGATCCCGGGCGCGCAGACGTTGCTGGCGACCCACTCACCGTTTGTCATCCAGCAATGCGGGGTGGAGCCGCTTCTCTGCTTCAACCGCGACGCAAACGGCACCCATGTCACGCCGGGGCCCGAGCATGAAAAGTTGAAGAACTGGGACGGTTCTCCCGATCTCGGGATCGTTTTCGCAGCAGGAGTTCTGAAATGAAGGACCTGCTTGTCTTTGTCGCCGATGCCGATGCCCTGGCCTTCATGCAAGGGGTCCTGGAGAAACCGAACGCGCTCGGAATCAGGCCGATTTCTTTCGATATCGAGCGACATCCCCTGAAGGATTCCGGCATGGTGCAGACCGGACCCGAATTGACCAGAATGCGGAAAGAGGATTATCAAAAAGTTCTTCTGATGTTTGATTTTCACGGCTCCGGGCTCGATCACCGGGAAACTTACAGTGAATTGCGTGAGCAGATGCAAGCCCGGCTCGACTCCTTTACATGGACCGGGAACAGTTCGGTGGCGGTTTTAGTACCGGAGTTGGAGTGCTGGTGCTGGTTCTGTGAGAAAGCCATGCACAGACACTACAAAATCACGGAAGACAAGATGGCGCAGTGGACATCTCAGTTGGCGAGGAAGCTCGGCCTGTCGGTGGACGACTTGAAACAGCAGCAACCCAAAGAGTTGTTCGAATACGTCGTCAAGGTTGGTCTCCGGAGAACCATTTCGCCCCGTGATTTTCACGAAATAGGCCGGCTTGCCAGCATCAAAGCTTTGCTCGCATGTGATTCATTCCAATCCATCGTTTACGCACTTCGTGGATGGTTCCCTTCCTGACCTGAGGCCCCCCGCCGCCGGCGTAGCCGCCGCGGCCGCCCAACCCGGGGCTTCACCGATGGCATCGCCTGCGGCGAAAGCGGGAAAGAATACGCCAACTCCCGCCTCCCGGTTTAAGTATGGACTGCGGCGGGCGACCGGTTGCCGGTCGCTCCGCGGGGCTTCCCCATCCCACTACCCCTCAGGGGTTCATGACATGATGCCCGTCGACCGTGGGACCGGTCGCTGCGACCGTGGGACCGGTCGCGCGCAACCGGGCTTCCGGTTGCCCAACCCGGGGTAGGCGAAGACGCCCCCATTCCCCGGGTAGGCCGTCCGAAGACGGCCGCGCCAACCCAGGGCTTCACCTATGGCATCGCCTGCGGCGAAAGCGGCACGGAAACGCGCAACCCGACGGAGAAAAACAAGGAGGAAAGTAAGGAGAAAAGTAAGGAGAAAATCCTCCGGTTGCAAGCGGAAGCACCGCGATCTACACGGGTCGGCCCGCCGCCGCAGTCACTCGTAGATCGAAAGAAAATCGGCAGGAGCGGCACTTCTTCCAATGGTCAACACGACGGCCACCGAAGAGGGAAAAGTTGAGCGCAGTCTTTGGATTGCTGCATTCGCCGTGGTATAGGTCGTGGCCACATCGTCCACCAGAATGAACAGTTCCGTGTTGAAATCCTGACGCTGAATTGCAGGTCCAAGCTCCAGGGTGCGCAACATCTCCGCAATACCCCAGTCGGCCTTCTCCGGTTTGGATTGAACCCGGACAATGAGCTCACGCCAGGACAGTCCGGACCGCCGTGCGGCCAATTTCTGACAGAACAACTCCACACGGTCGTCCCGGTTGGGCGATCCCCGTCGCGTTTTATCCTTGGGCACCCTGGAATATGCAGCATCGGATTTGGCTCTGGAGCTGGGTAAGGGCACCAATGTGGCTGCATTCATTTCGCCAATGATCCAGGGAGAGATTGCCGTCCCGAACGGCATTGTACGGATAATAAAATGCCAGAAATCCCCTTCGCGTCTGTTCGTCGAAGCATGCATGCGGGAAGCCAAGGATCGGCAAATTCATCGGAGCATCTCCAGCAGTTGTTCGGGAGTCTCCAGGACCAATGCCCCAGACTTGATGAATTTCGCAGGCCACTCCAAATCGGGATTATCGACCAATGATTTCAGGAAGATGAGCTTCCGACCCTGGCGAAGACACTCTGCGGCTTGATGAACGACCCCCGAGGTGTTGCCTGCTTCGATGACGATGGTAGCGGACGAGAGCCTTGCCATCAGTCTGTTTCTGCGTGGAAACAGAAATTTCCCGGTCTCTTCGTGCGGCTTGGCAGGGGACAAGATCAGGCCCCGCTCAACAATACGTTCGTAAAGTCCACGATTCTCGGCAGGGTAAATTTTATGCACCGGTGTTCCCAAAACCGCGATGGTGGCTCCTGACAATTCGAGCGCGTGAGTATGGGCCGCAGTGTCGATCCCCTTGGCGAGTCCGGACATGACGCAGAACCCATTCTCGATTAGCACCCGCACGACTTTCTTGGTACGTGCGATACCGGCCGGAGTCGGCGAACGCGTGCCGACCACTGACGCCATCGGCAGTTTCAGCAGCCCCGGATTACCCTTGAAAAAGACGAGCTCATCGGAGACCCCGAACGCCGACAACACCTCTGCTGGGAGAATTCCGCAATTGTTTTTCAGCAGATATTCGGAGTAGTCGATCTGAATCATGCCTTCGCTCTCATCCATCACAGGAATATGGACGAAAACCCGTACTGCGGCAAGGGGATTTTCACGACTTCATACCAAATCCCCCAATGCCCCATTCCCCATTCCCATATGGACTGCAGCGGGCGACCGGTTGCCGGTCGCATGGCACCGCATCTTCCCCCCTCCCCATATGGGACTGCGGCGGGCGACCGGTTGCCGGTCGCATGGCGCCGCATCTTCCCCCCCGCCGCCGCGCGACTGCTTGAGGTCGCCCGGCGCGGGGCTCCCATCCCCATTCCCCAATTCCCCCTTGATAAAAAACCGAGCCCCCATACAATCTGCGGCGTCGGCGGCCGGTTCCACGTCCACCGGCGCCGCGAGCCACCCGGCCGCGGCCCCTGACCCCGGAACGCGAACACCGACATGAGCGTCGCACGTCCACTCCACCGCCTCCACCGCCTGCCGCCGACCCTGCACGCGCAACTGCCGGTGGTCGCCGCTGGCGTCGGCATCCTCGCGGCGGCGCTGCTTCACTTCAAATTTGGTCTTGATTAAATGAAAAATCAGAATAATCTCAGTCCTGATGCAGTCATTTTTCACTTGAGGAGAATCAACATGTCTTTCCGAATTGCCTCTCTGTCGGTAACCACCAGATTTTTCGCAGGTCTTATTGTCGCATTTCTCCCGCAGCTCTCCTGCGACGCCGACACCAAGGCCGTGGGCGCCTGCGGCGACGGTTTTCTCGACCCCGCCGAGGCCTGTGACGGCGCTGAGCTCGGTGAAGCCACCTGTGCCACCCTGGGCTACTACAATGCGTTAGGCCAACTGGCCTGCAACGCCGATTGCACCCGCGACACTACCGACTGCGGCGGGCGTTGTGGCGACGGCGTCATCCAGCTCGAGCGCGCCGAGACGTGCGAGGGTGACGACCTGGCCGGCGAGACCTGCGAGAGCCTGGGCTTCTCCGGCGGCACGCTCACTTGCGGTGACGACTGTCGCCACGACACCACGTCCTGCGAGAGCCTCTGCGGCAACGGCGTGGCCGACCCCATGGAGCCCTGCGACCTCTACGACCTGCGCAACACGACCTGCGAGAGCCTCGGTTACGCCGGCGGGGCGATCGCGTGCGCCGCCAATTGCACCTTCGACGAGTCCGCGTGCATGGGGGTCTGCGGCGACGGCCTCATGGCGCCCGACGAGGCCTGTGAGGGCACCAACACCCGCGGCCTGACCTGCGAGAGCCTGGGCTTCTCCGGCGGCGCGCTCGCCTGCACCGGGCAGTGCTCGCTGGACACGTCTGCCTGCGAGGGCGGCACCACCTGTGGCGACGGCGCCCTCGACGAGGGTGAAGCCTGCGACACCGAGGACCTGGCCGACACCGCCTGCGACGACCTTGGCTTCATCGGCGGGAAGCTGACCTGTGGCCCCGACTGCCGCTTCAACACCAGCCGCTGCCTGGGCAGCGCCTGCGGCAACGGCCACGCCGATCCCGGCGAGGACTGCGACGCCTCTGACCTGGACGGCGCCACCTGCGATTCACTGGGCCTGGGCCAGGGCGTGCTCTCGTGCGCATCTGACTGCCACTTCAACACCACCGGCTGCGCCGACGGCCCCGTCTGCGGCAACGGAATTCTCGAAACCGGCGAGGTCTGCGACGGTGACCTTTTCGGCGCCGACTCCTGTGCGGACCGCGGCTTCTACGACGGCACGCTCGCCTGTCTGGCCTGCACCGCCGTCGACGCCACCGCTTGCACTGGCAGCTGCGGTGACGGCGTCGTCGACGAGGCCTACGGCGAGACCTGTGACGGCCCCGCGCTGGGCACGCTCACGGACACCTGCGGCGTGCTGGGCTATGCCGGCGGCTCCCCCACCTGCCGCGCGGACTGTCAGGCGCTGGACTACACCGCCTGCACGAATTGGGTGAAGGTGTCGACAGGCCTTTATAGAACCTGTGGAGTGGATGAAAGCGGGGGCGTCTGGTGCTGGGGTCGTAACCGTGACATTTCCTCTTACTATTTATTAGGCGACAATGTATCAGACCATACGCCATGCTTTGACAACAACGACGCCGACTGCAGCTCGATCCCCGTCAGAGTCACGAATTCTACTTTCACAGGCCCCTTGGAATCGATTACAGATGTCTCCGTTGGCGCGAATCACACATGTGCTTTGGCCAGTGACGGCACGGTCTGGTGCTGGGGGCAAAATTCTTACGGTCAACTCGGCAACGGGAGCACGGTGAACAGTAATGTTCCTGTCCACGTCTCACTTTTGGCGCAGGTGACTGAAATATCGTGTCAAGCCCATTCCTCCTGTGCGCTTACTCAAACCGGCGCCGTTTGGTGTTGGGGTGACAATACCTATGGGCAATTGGGGAACGGGAACAATACCAGTGCGAGTACAAGAGTGCGTGTACTCGACGCGGCCGATGCAACCGGTTTTCTATCAGGAGCCGATCAAATTCGAAACAGCGGATATCACGTTTGTGCGAGAAAGAACGACGGCACGATGATGTGTTGGGGCTACAATGCCCAGGGGCAATTGGGTGACGGAACGCATGTCTCTTCGACTGTGCCCGTATTGACTCGTCAATCCGGTGGCGTAAATGTCTTAACTGACATCGTAAGCATCGGAGTCGGCGGGAGCACCACCTGTGCCGTACTGCAGGATGAATCGCTCTGGTGTTGGGGCTACAATGCCCAAGGGCAACTCGGCATCAACTCAACGACAAACAGCGATTATCCTGTTCAGGTACTCGGTTTCAATGGCCTGGGAACGTTCGCTGGTGCGAGAGAAGTCGACATCGCCAGCCATAGTTGTTCGTCAAAAGTTGATGGAACCATCTGGTGCTGGGGCTATAACGACTACGGGCAACTGGGTACCGGAAACACGGGAGCAACACTGACCCCGGTTCAAGTCAGGGGCTATGGCATGCCGTGGCTCATGGATATCATTGTGCTTTCCGTGAATAGCAGGAGTTCCTGTGCGCTCTCTGGGTCCGGTTGGCTTTTCTGTTGGGGGGATAATGTATGGGGATTGGTCGGCGACGGGACCTTCACGAGTCCCCGGACCACCCCCGTGCCCGTGCACGGGCAGGGCGAGTAATCACACCCTACGCACGCTCTTTCCACTTTCCAATACCTATCCCCGCGTTCGTGCGCGGACTTCGATGCCGTTGCCGCCGCGCTGGACGTCAACATCAATCAAGCCGGCTTCTTCGCACCACTTCTTCATGGTCGTCAGATATTGCGGATGATCGTGCTCCAGAGAGAGCGCGTCGAACGTGTCGAGCACGCTCTATTCTACTTTTTGCAGTTCGCCGTTGGCCTTCCGGAATACCTGGGTCAATTCCTCTTCCAGAATAGTCCCTTCCAGCAACTTCTTATGCATGGCATTACGGGTCTTCACGTAGAGACCACCGTCGTTCATGATCGAACAGAACAACCGTTCAGCGGTCTGAATCTGTTCCTTCGAAAAATACACGTCGTTAAGTACATTACAGGCACGGATGACGTCGAATTTCTTTCCAAGTTGGTCGACCTTGAACAAATCTTGCTCGATCACCTGGATAGTCTCTGTACGGCTCACCAGTGGATTGATTAACATGTACTCTTCAGATTTCCGGAACTCCAATTTTTCCCGGAATTCCGAATAGACCTTCATCAACAGGTTGTGCAGGATATCAAAGCGATACTCCGAGCGAGGGTAGCGAAAGCCGAGCCGCCCCAACTGAACCATCAGCGGCTTGCCGCTGGAATCGCGGTACTCGTTCACAACTCTTCCCTCAAATCGCGCCATGTGGACGTTCCGGTCGATCATGGTGATCGCCACATTGTGGCCGGGTAGGGCAGCCTTGATCCGCTCATGCAGATCCAGCGTCGTTGTGCCGTCGGACGCACCGACATCCAGAATCGCACATTCACGCTTCTTCATCGATCTTAGAAAATCAACAATGATTTCATCTGTCTTCACCAGCCTGTGCTGGCTGGTGGTCTTGAATACACCATCAACGCAGATGTCCCGCATGATGCGGTTATACTCAGGGATCAATTCGTCGCGTTTCTCCGGATTTTGATCCAGTTCCGCCTGAATACTCAGGATTTTTTCATAATTCCGATGAAAGAAGAGCGAAAGATAGTAGTTCTTCCAGAAGAAGTCCGTGATGATTTTCATGTTTCAACGCAACTGCATAACTGTCCGTTTAAGGGCGTCATCGATTGAGACGATCACATAATTACCGATGTCAGTCCTTGACAATTGCCCAGAGTAATAAACCCCCCCGTACACTTTGCGAACATATCTCTTAACTATCGGAAACAGTGCAATGCACTTAACGCCCAAACCGGCAGATCTTGGAAAAAGCATTCTTTTTCCAATGGCATTTGCCATAATTTCAATTATTTCGACCGCGCTTACCGCTCGATCATCCTGGGGCATGAAGGTTTGATTCGATTGGTTGATAATAATCAGTCTTACCAATTCTGATAAATTATCGATATAGAGCATACTTTGTTTGTATTTATCGAATGCGTCAGGAAAGATTGAAAGCAGTTTTGTTAGTTTTAAAAAGCCAGTAATGTAATTTCCTTTGCATTGAATTCCATAGACATTTGGCGGACGAATGATCGCCACCTTGAAGTCGCTGTCTTCAAGTTCTCGCAAGAATAATTCAGCTTGTAGTTTGCTTTTTGCATAAAAGGAAATCGGATTGAGGGAAGTGTTTTCGTTGATTTCACTTATCCCAGAGAGCGCCTTTTCTTTTCCGTACACTGCCATTGTGCTCAGGAAGATGAACTGCCTGACACCTTGCTGTTTGGCGGCGCGCGCTACTTCAAGAGTGAGATCAACGTTGACTCTTTTATAGGTTTCCCAGGGGATTTTTGATTTTTTATGAACAATGGCAGCCACATGGATCACGGTGTCAAAGCGCGAAAAGTCAAAAGATCTCCAGTCATCTTCGATCAAATCAAGCTCTTCGACGTCAGGCGTCAAATGCTCTGAAAGCCAGTTTTTAAAATTTTCCCCTATGTAACTTCCTTTGCCGGAAATTAAAACGCGCATCAGTTGGCCTCGGTATTACAAAACGCATGTTTAAGCATCAATCAATCGCTTCCGAGCTTCCAAGACATGTTGCTTGAAGGTTGTTGCGTCAAAACGTTCGCTTGCAAAGGCTACCCCTCGCACGCCCATTCTCATCCTGCTATCAGCATCTTGGGCCATCTCGAGAATTACTGCGGCCAAACGCTTCCAGTCTTTGGGAGGGACTACTCGGCCCGTTTCAAATTCGATCATTGCTTCAGTGGGACCAGGGATCTCTGTCACCAGGACGGGGACGCCCATCGCTTCGGCCTCAATGATGACACTGCCGAATCCTTCTCGATAACTGGGGAGAACAAAGACATCCATGACTGAGAGATACTTTTCCACATCTGATCTTTTGCCGCAGAAGAGAATTCGGCTTTCACCCTGTGCCCAGGCATATAGATCTTTGTCGAGTGTATCGACACCCTCATCGTCCCCGACGATGACCAAAACTGCCGATGGGTGCTTCCGGAATACTTCCTTGCTAGCGTTCAGCAGTTCGTTGATGCCTTTGTCACGTGTCAATCTCCCGACAAAGCCGTAGACAAAAGCATCGGTAGAAATTTTAAGGGTTTCACGCAGTTCTTTTCGCCACGTATCCTTTTGCGAAATATCAAATTTTTTAAGGTCTACACCACTCGCGCTGCCGTTCCAAATCACGTAACTTTTCTCGAGTCGATACAGTCCTTCTTTTCGACCAAACTCGAGGTTGCCAAAACTATCAGGCTCGATATGGGTGGAGAGTGAGCATGTCAGTTTCTCGAAGAATTTGAAAACGCGTCTCTTGACGCCACAGAAGCCTACATATCGAATTCCCCATTGACTGTATACCCGGTTCGGCACTCGAGCCAGAAAGGCTGCGAGTGAACTGTATAGTGCCGCATTGGGGGTCGTGTATTGCACGATGTCAAAGTTTCCGTGTTTAAATATATGATAAAGCTTACAGGTGGCGCGCAGTCCTCCGATGAAGTCAATCCGTCTTTTCATGCACACAGGATGAAGCGAGGCAAAGTCTTTGTTTTTATTTATAAATTCTTCATCCATGTCGCAGATGATTGTCACCTCGAAATCATGGTGTTTCAGATAGCGCATGGGATCAGTCAAAAACCAATCCATGGTCTTGCAAACGGTTGTGACAACGCAGATTTTTCTTTCCATTCAAGAAAAAGCCCTTCGTGTCGAATTCAACAAGGTCATTTGGAATAACAGGCAACTATGACATCGTTCCGTCATCTTCAGCGCAGTATTCCCTCGAAATCAGGCTCTGTCAAGCCGCCTGCAGAATTTGAACCACTGCAACTGTAGCAAGCATGTATTGTCCGGGGTGATCGGAGGAAAAGCCAATGACCTTGACTTTATAAAGATTCGAACGAATACTCCACGCGAGGTGGCCTATGGGAATGAGCACCACTTGTACTGGACAATTGCAAATATTTTCTATTTTGACTTAAATGGGGAAGAAAATGGGAGTGTCCGAAATTACCTATAACGACACCATGAAGAAGGCCGTCCGCGTTGCCTTTCTCTTGATGATGGACGTCGTGCTGCTGAACGTATCGTCCTTTGCGGCTCTGTACATTCGGTTTGAGTTCAATTTCGGAGCCTTGATGAAGGAGGGTTTTTTAAGCAATTGGGTGCTTTACTCAGCCATTTATACGGCAGTGGCCATCGTGATTTTCTTCCCCATGAAAATGTATAGCAGTCTCTGGCGATTTGCTGGAATTCAAGAATTGTTACATATTATTTTGGCCGTATTGATTATTGTTTTTCTGCAATATCTCATAATTATTTCCGGCTTTCACAATTTGCCAAAGAGTTATCCTGTCCTGAATGGCGTGTTCCTAATCGCTGCTCTCGCATCCTCCCGATTCGCGTATCGAGCAATTCGCAGTGAACTCAGGTCCAATAAAAAAGGAACCCAGAAGCGCACCATGCTGATCGGGGCCGGCAGCGCCGGCGCCATGGCGCTTCGGGAGTTCCAGAGCAGTGATCAGTCCGAGAATCAGGTCGTCTGCTTCATCGACGACGACCCGACCAAGAAAGGCAGCTACATCCGGAACGTGAAAATTGTGGGAAATCGGGGTGACATTGTACAGGTCGCACAGACCATGCAAATCGAGGAGATCATCTTTGCCATCCCCGCGGCCACCTCAAAGAACCGGCGTGAAATTTTCGAGATATGCAAAAAGACTCCCTGCAGCATGAAGATCATTCCAGGCATCTTCCAGCTCGCCAACGGCGATGTCACCATTCAGAAGATCCGCAGCGTCAACGTCCTGGACCTGCTGGGCCGGGACAGCGTCAAGGTAGACCTCACGGAGATTGCGGCCTACCTGACCGACAAGACCATCCTGGTCACCGGCGGCGGCGGCTCCATCGGCAGCGAGCTTTGTCGCCAGATCGCCGGTTATGCGCCGAAACAGCTCATCATCTTCGACATTTACGAGAACAACGCTTACGGCATCCAGCAGGAATTGATACGGCGGCACCCTGAACTGAATCTCGAGGTTCAGATCGGCTCGGTCCAGGACGCAGCCCGCGTGGAGATGATCTTCACCAGGTTCAATCCCGAGATAGTCTTCCACGCCGCGGCGCACAAGCACGTCCCGCTCATGGAGGACAGCCCCAACGAGGCCATCAAGAACAACGTGTTCGGTACATTCAATGTCGCCAAGGCAGCCGATGCGCATGGCGTCAACACGTTTGTGCTGATCTCCACGGACAAGGCCGTCAACCCCACCAATGTCATGGGGGCCTCCAAGCGCATCTGCGAGATGATCATCCAGTCCATGGGCAACAAGTCCAAGACGAAGTACGTTGCAGTGCGTTTCGGGAACGTGCTGGGCAGCAACGGCAGCGTGATACCGCTCTTCAAGGAGCAGATCGAGGCCGGTGGTCCGGTCACCGTGACCCACAAGGACATCATCCGCTACTTCATGACGATCCCCGAGGCCGTGTCACTGGTGCTGCAGGCGGGTTCCTACGCGCAGAAGGGCGAGATCTTCGTGCTGGACATGGGTGAGCCCGTGCGCATCGACGACCTGGCGCGGAACATGATCCGGCTCTCAGGGTTCGAGCCGGACGTGGACATCGAAGTGAAATACACCGGCCTGCGTCCCGGTGAGAAGCTCTTCGAAGAAATCCTGATGGACGAGGAAGGCATGCGCAACACCGCCAATGACCTCATTCACATCGGGAAGCCCCTGGAGCTCGATGAAGAGAAATTCGAACTGCGGTTGAAGAGTCTGCAGGACGCGTGTCAGGCCAACTCCGAGGACATCAAGCATGTTCTTGAGCAGTTCGTGCCGACATACCGCATCACCAAAAATATCAAGATCCCAGTGTAGTCGGGAGTTCATATGTATCGCAGCATCGTCAAGAGACTCGTTGATGTCGGCCTATCCGTGGTGGGCGTGACCGTGCTGTCCCCGGCACTGGTCGTGCTCGTTGTCGCCATCAAGCTGGACTCCGAGGGGCCTGTTCTGTTCAAGCAGGTACGAATCGGTATACACAAGTCCAAATTCAACATCCTCAAGTTTCGTACGATGCGGATCGACACACCCAAAGACATTCCTACTCACTTATTGGTCAACCCAGAGCAGTACATCACCAGAGTGGGCAAATTCATGCGGGCGACCTCCCTCGACGAGCTGCCTCAAATCATCAATATTCTGAAAGGGGACATGTCCATCGTCGGGCCCCGGCCCGCACTCTGGAATCAGGACGACCTGGTCGCGGAGCGTGACAAGTATGGCGCCAACGATGTCCGCCCGGGCCTGACCGGCTGGGCGCAGATCAACGGCCGCGATGAACTGACCATCGAGGTGAAGTCGAAGTTTGACGGCGAGTACATCGAGCGGCAGAGCTTCCTGTTTGACATGAAGTGTATTCTTGGCACTTTCGTCTCCGTGGTCCGGCGGAAGGGTGTCGTCGAGGGTGGTACGGGAAATTTGAGTAAAAAGCGGATTTCATGAATAATTTCATTCCCATCATTCTGGTTGTCATTCTCTTCATTCCCATTGCCACGGGTTTGACGCGCCGATACTCTGCGACAGAACGCACGACCATTTTGAAAATCGTTTTTCTGGCGTTGTTTGTTCGGCTTGCACTGGGGTTTTTGTTCGCGCTTTTTCTGCCGGATGGGTATTTTGGTCCCGATGCAATAGGCTATATCAATGCCGGAAAAGGACTCGCTCAACAATGGCAGGATCCCAATATCAATGTAGCTCAATTTGCGTATACAAATAAAAGTCATTTTTTGTATCAATATGTTTGTGGTGCAATTTACTACATTGTTGGTGATGTGACATTTGCTCCAGCCTATTTCAACGCACTTTTCGGAATGACAGCACTTCTTCTGCTGGCTAATCTTTTGCACAGTATTTTTGCTTTTCGAATTGTTCGGAACTTTCTTCTCCTCTCAAGTTTTTTTCCTTCCATCATCCTTTTCCACACGTATCCGCTCAAGGATACATTGGTTTTTTTATTCGTAATGATTTCTTTGTATAATTATACTATGTACATCCAGGGGAAGGGCCTGTTTAATCTTTTTGTATCAATTGCCATTCTCTTTCCTATGTACTTCTTGCGTTTCTATCTTGTCATCATTCTATTCGGCATATATTTGCTCGTCATTTTCTTTTTCGCTGGTGAACTTTCGGTGAAAAAAATTGCACGAAGCATGGTGGCGGGGTTCGTTCTGGTTGTGTTTAGTTTTGTGGCAGGGCTTGGACCGAAAATTTTAGAGGTAACTGAACGTGATGCCAACGTTGCACAACTGAACATGCATCAATCTGATATGAAAACTGGCGGGTCCGCAATATTTAAAGAACAGGAATACAAAACAGGCATGGATGTGGTCAGGTATTTCCCGGTTCGTTTGATTATGTTTTTATTTGCGCCCTTTCCCTGGCAGATCACTTCAACTGCCTCTGCCCTGGCCTTTTTGGAAATGCCCATCTGGTGGCTCCTTTTGCCCTGGTGGATACGGGGGTTCAAGTTCAGTATCCAACACCGACATGCCAGACAATTACTGCCTATTTTGCTTTATGCTGTGTTTGTAACGGTGCTTTTTGCCATCGTGGAGGGGAACATCGGCACAATGTTCCGAAAGCGAGCGCAAGTGTTACCGATCTTTTTATTGTTAGCAGTCGTTGGTCACAGTCGTCGGGTAATTGAAATGAGGGGTTATTCCAAGGATGCGTTGCTTGCTCAGTCCTTGCGTGCACCGGTCGAATCCAGCAATCGGGGGAGTTGAACTATTGCAAAAGCTCAGAGTGGTCAATATCGCATGATGAAGATTAAGAAAATTTATAACAATTTGTGCTGGAAGTTTCCGGCAATCAGGCGACTGAAAAACTCATTGGATGTAAAATCCAAGTACCAGCAAAAAAAAGCGATTCAACGAACCACTGATTTGTCAGTTAATCAACTTGAACAACTGTCACATGATTTTCCCGTCTATACAACCGAGTATTTTTCTGCGAACTGTTGGTATGGGAATAATTTCGCAGTTAAAAAAATATTAAATATCAATAAAAATGAGCCATTGAAGGGGGTCATCGAACACGGTCTGTACTTTGGCCGCTTGAAGTCCGATAGCGAGATGAATTACAATTCATTTAAACGAGTGTATACCTATTCGGATTATCGAAAAAATGCCCTCATGGAGCAAGGGTTCTCCGAAGACCATGTCGTGGTCGTAGGCCCCTACATTTTGGGCGCACCGTTGCAATTATCTGTTGACCAATTAAAATTAGAGAAAAAGAAGAATGGGAAAACGCTCCTTGTATTTCCATCCCATTCGACAGAAGATATTTTGGTGAATTTCGATGGAATCACTCTGATAGATTCCATCGAAAAAATTAAATACGAACATGGTTTCCAGTTCGTTCTAGTTTGCATGTATTATAAAGATATCCGAGAGAGAAGACATCTGAAGTATTTGGAAAAAAACTATTCCGTAGTTACCGCCGGTCATAAGTATGACCCCAATTTCCTTGGAAGATTGCGCCATATCATCAACTTATCAGATATGACCATGTCGAACTCGTTGGGAACTCATTTAGGCTATTGTGTGGCCTTACATAGGCCGCACTATTTATTTCTGCAGGACCAGGAATGGGAAGGCCGGGCTCCTTCGCAAGTCGATGGATTTGATCAGGAATACTACCGGCAGCTCAATCTAGAGAAAGCGGAATTGTCAGAGTACTTCGGCAAATATTCCGAAATAATCTCCCCGGCACAGGTTGAAATTGTGCATAAATACTGGGGGCCCTTTTAGAAGGTGAAATCATGCTGAACGATAAATCCATTCTCATCACTGGCGGTACAGGTTCCTTTGGCAAGGCATTTGCTTCAAGGGTACTTGAGAAATATGATCCCCGTCGCATCATCATTTTCTCTCGAGACGAATTCAAACAGGATATGATGCAAAAAAACTTCCTGAAGAAATTCGGCTCTGAGAAGCTGGGAAAGCTAAGGTTTTTTCTCGGTGATGTCCGGGATAAAGATCGATTGAAACGTGCTTTCAATGGTGTCGATTACGTCATCCACGCCGCTGCTCTCAAGCAAGTGCCAGCTTGTGAATACAATCCCTTCGAGGCCATCAAGACCAACATTCATGGCGCCCAGAACGTCGTGGATGCCGCGCTCGACATGGATGTGAAGAAAGTGGTCGCGCTGTCCACGGATAAGGCCGTCAATCCCATCAACCTCTACGGCGGGACCAAGCTGGTCTCAGACAAGCTCTTTATCTCCGCCAACGCCTATACCGGCCAGAAGGGGTGCGTCTTTTCTGTCGTGCGGTATGGGAACGTCTCCGGCAGCCGGGGCTCGGTGATCCCGTTTTTCATGCAACTGATGAAACAAGGGAAAACAACTCTGCCGATCACCGATGACCGGATGACGCGCTTCTGGATGACCCTGGATGATGCGGTCGACCTGGTAGTCAAGGCCCTTGCGGAGAGCAGGGGGGGCGAAACCTATGTGCACAAGAATCCCTCCTACCGGGTCGTCGATATCGCTCATGCGTTGAACCCCGGTGGCGGAATTGAGAGCATCGGTATCCGTGAAGGAGAGAAGATCCATGAATGCATGATCACGAGAGATGATTCGATCCGCACCTTTGAATACGGAAATTACTACATCATTTACCCGAACTTTACCTGGTGGAACCTCGACCAGCATTTCACACCCGGCGGTAAGCCCATCGAAGCCGATTGGGAGTACAACTCCGGCACGAACAGCGCCTGGCTAAATGCTGGAGAGCTTGCAAATAGGATTGCCCAACTGGATATTGAAGTATAGGCTGCCCAAATGAAAATCGGTGCTATCATCCAAGCGCGAATGGCATCTTGCCGGCTACCGGGGAAGATATTATTGCCTCTTCCACATGGTGGCTCCGCTACGGTTTTGGACCAGGTGATTCTGCGCGTTTCCAAGTCAAAAAGGGTTGACGAAATCGTCGTCGCCACCACCGATAATCCTTCCGATGAACCATTGGTCCGTTTTTGCGAGGGGAGGGGGATTCAGGTGTTTCGTGGGTCGGAGAGCAATGTTCTATCGCGCTTTGTTTTCTGTGCGCAAAAATTTGGAATGGACCACATCGTTCGACTGACAGGTGATAATCCCTGTGTCGATTGGCAGCTAATTGATGAACTTGTGGAAACGCACCTGAATGAGAAGAACGACTACTCCTCCATCGTTCTTTCAAGTTCGTTTCCGCATGGAATCAGTGCTGAAGTCATTACGCATACAGCTCTAGCGGACGCCAATGAACGAGCGACACAGCCCTACGAAATCGAGCATGTTACCCCATTTATTTATAAAACTTGTCCGGGGGATTTTAGAATTGGAGTTATTCAGGCAGACCCAGCTAGGACCGGACCACATATTCGGGTCACCCTGGACACGCCCGAAGATTATCTCCTACTGCGGGCGGTCTTCGACCTGCTGGGTGATCCACTGACGTTTCTCACCGCCGACATCGTGCGGCTCTTCACCGAGAAGCCTTGGCTGCTCGAGATCAACGGCCGGGTGCAGCAGAAAACCGTGTGCAGGAACCTCGAAGAAGAGCTTGCCGAAGCCCTTCGGCTGCTGAAGGCCCAGGACCTGAACCTTGCGGCCGAGTATCTGCGAGATCATGTCAGGCAGGAGTATTGCGCTCAGGAGCCAATGGAATGAATTCTGTGGTGTTCTTCACCGAGGGCGGTGCCAAGTTCGGGTTCGGTCACGTGACCCGCTGTAGCGCATTGTATGACGAGGCGCTCGCCTGCGGTCTCGATCCGCGCTTCGTGATCAACGGCGACGAGGAGGTGCTCAGCATCTTGGGAAACCGGCGTGTGGAGCTGGCGGATTGGCACAGTGAGGCTTGCATTCGTGCCCAACTCACGCCGGAGTCCTTCGCCGTCGTCGACTCTTACCTGGCGGATCGCAAGGTGTACGGATGGATCTCCGAGGCCTGCAAGCGCGCCCTCTACGTCGACGACAACCAGCGAATGGCGTACCCGGCCGGGGTCGTCGTCAATCCTTCGCTCTACGGGCACATGCTGGAGTATCCGCAGGCACCGGGCGTGGCCTACCTGCTTGGACCGCAGTATGTGATTCTGCGGCCCGAGTTCCGGCAGTTGCCCCCTCGAATCCCTCGCACCGAATTCCAACGTGTGCTGGTGACCCTCGGGGGCGCTGATGTCCGCAACCTTACGCCCATGATCTTGCGTGTGCTCAACGAGCACTACCCTGGACTGGAGAAGCACGTGGTCGTCGGCCCGGGGTTCACCAATCTCGAGAAGATCCAATCCCACGTGAATGAACACGTGGTGTTGCATCACCAGCCCACCGCAGTTCAGATGCGTGACCTGATGCTGGCATGCGACCTCGCGGTGACCGCGGCCGGGCAGACGGTTCATGAACTGCTGGCGATCGGGCTTCCGTTTGTAGCGCTTGAGGTCGTTGATAACCAAGCCGGGAATCTCCAAGCACTCAAATCGCTACCGTCTGGCATTATCGCGCTGTCCCAGGTTGAGATATCCGAAATAGAGTTGTCAGAGAGCGTCGGCCGATTGGCAATCAGGTTTACCGACCAACCTGCACCGATTGTCGATGGTTTTGGTGTACGGCGGATCATCGAGGCTTCGTTTTTCTCGCCGGGGTTATGCGGAGAAGACTGCTCTGCGGATGAGCCTGGCATTTGTTTCATCGATGCATCCATGGAGCATGCGGGGTTGCTGTTTCGCTGGCGAAATGACGAACTCACGAGGATGGCATCCATCAATCATGGAGTGATCCAGTTTGAGGCACATCTAGCCTGGTTAGAGAAATCGTTCGCTGATTCATCGAGGAGAATTCTGATCGCCTCACTTGGGCAGGTACCAGTGGGAACGATTAGGATTGATTCTTCGACGGGTGAGACCGAATTAAGTTGGACCGTGGCGCCCGAGTCACGCGGAAAAGGAATTGCCAAGCAAATGCTGAAACAAGCTCTCGCGTTTACACACGGACGGGTGGTTGCCAGAATCCGGGAGGAGAACCGGGCGTCCCAAATCATTGCACGAGAATCGGGTTTTTCTATGATCCAGATCGAAGATGGGATCGGTCTGTGGGTCAAGCAGAATGGTGAGTAATATGTCGAAATCATTCATATTATTTACAAAATCACCTTTCGTCATCGCCGAGATGTCCGGCAACCACAACCAGAGTCTGGAACGAGCCCTTCAAATCGTGGATGCCGCGGCTGCAGCTGGTGTTGATGCCCTGAAGATTCAGACCTACACCGCTGATACCATGACGCTGGATTCGAATTCCGGCGATTTCAGCGTCACAGATTCATCGAGTTTATGGGCAGGAAAGAGCCTTTATCAGTTGTATCAGGAGGCCTTCACCCCGTGGGAGTGGCACGACCCCATTTTCAAACGCTGCAAGGAACGGGGCATCGTCGGATTCAGCACGCCCTTCGATGAAACCGCAGTCGACTTCCTGGAAAAGTTGGAAGTGCCTTTCTATAAAATTGCTTCGTTCGAGAACACGGATATCCCACTGATCAGGAAAGTGGCAGCTACCGGCAAGCCCATGATCATTTCCACCGGGATGGCCTCTATCGCCGAGTTGGACGAGACTGTGCAGACCGCCAGGGAGTTTGGTTCTCCCGAAATAGTTCTACTCAAGTGTACCAGTGCATATCCCGCACCTCCGTCTGAGGCGAATCTCGCGACGATCCCGCACTTGCAGGAGTTGTTCCAGGTGCCGGTGGGAATCTCAGATCACACACTTGGAATTGGAGTCTCGTTGGCCGCGGTTGCGCTCGGAGCTTGTGTGATTGAGAAGCATTTTACCCTGTGCCGTGCCGAAGGTGGCGTGGACTCGGCATTCTCCATGGAACCCGCGGAGATGATGCTTCTCGTCGAGGAGTCGCGAAAAGCATCCGCCGCAATAGGTAAGGTTTGGTATGGTGTTTCCGAGAAAGAACTGGAATCTCGGAAATTCAGGCGTTCACTGTATGTCGTGAATGATATGAAAAAAGGAGATGCATTTTGCGTCGATAATACACGTGCTATTCGGCCGGGGTTCGGCCTTTCTCCCAAGCAATTGGATGTCATTCTTGGAAGAAAATGCAGTAGAGATATTGCCCGCGGCACGGCTCTTTCCTGGGAATTGGTGGAATAATCACATGGAAAAGATGAACATCCCCTACGGTAGACAGACCATCGACCAGGACGACATCGACGCGGTGGTCGACGCTCTGAAGTCCGACTTCATGACCCAGGGACCCCGGATCCCCGAGTTCGAGAAGGTCGTCGCCGAATACCACGGCTGCAAATTCGCGGTGGCCTTCTGCAACGGCACCGCGGCGCTGCACGCCTGCTACCACGCAGCAGGACTCAAGCCTGGCGAAGAGTTCATCACGTCTCCAATCACGTTTGTCGCTTCGGCCAACGGTGGGCTCTACGTTGGTGGTATTCCCCGGTTCGTCGACATCAACGAGCGGGACTTCTGCATCGATCTCGGCCGCATCGAAGAGTCCCTCACGCCCAAAACGCGCGTGATCACCCCGGTCTCGTTCGGTGGCTATCCGGTGGACCTGAAACGACTGCGAACCATCGCCGACCGCCACGGCCTAACGATCATCCACGACGCTGCCCACGCCATCGGTGCCCGTCGAGACGGCCGCTCCGTGAGCGAGCACGCCGACATGACCATCCTCTCGTTCCACCCGGTGAAGCACGTCGCCACGGGGGAGGGCGGCATGGTGCTTACGGAGCGGGAAGACCTGTACCGTAAGTTGATCCTTTTCAGGACGCATGGCCTCACTCGGGATCCTGCGCTGATGGAGGAAAACGAAGATGGTTGGTACTACGAGATGCAAGACCTCGGTTTCAACTATCGGATTACCGACATGCAGTGCGCGCTGGGCACATCCCAGATGAAGAAGCTGGATCACTCGTTGTTCCGGAGAAACGAGATCGCCCGGTTCTACCATCAAGAACTTGCAGATTTAGAATGGCTGAAATTGCCGGACTATACGTTCGACACTTCGTGGTTGGATAACTCGGCCTATGCAGATCTGAAAGAGAAACCTCGGGACATGCATGCCTATCATTTGTTTCCGGTTCAGGTGCGGGAGGTGTCCGAGAGGAAGCAGGTCTATGACTATCTCCGAGAAAGTGGAATCTTTGTACAGGTTCACTACATCCCCGTTCACACGATGCCGTATTACCGGGAACGATATGGATTCAAGAGAGGGGATTTCCCGATTGCAGAGCGTTTCTATGCGGGGGAGATAAGTTTGCCTATGTTCCCTGCCTTGAAGGCTGAGCAGTTGGCGTATGTTGTGAAAATGATCAGAAAATTCAAGTAGTCAACTAATTGGGAGTTGTAATGGACTATTCCAAACTATTCGATCTAACAGAAAAGGTATGCATTGTCACGGGGGGCACTGGTTATTTAGGCGCCCAGAATGTCAATGCGATGAACGATTTCGGTGCAACGGTCATTGTGGCAGACATTCGCGATGAGGAATCGCGATGGTCTGTAAAAGGCGTTCCTCCAAGAGGTATATTTTTAGCTTGCGACGTTTCCTCGACCGATTCGATCAAATCCTGCTTCAAGTCAGTATTTGATAGGTACGGTCGAATCGATGTTCTTGTCAATTGCGCGGCCTATGGGGCAGGGTATGGACTTGGAAGTCAAATTGAGTTCATGGATGACGAGTCCTGGGCGACCGGGATTGATGGCACGGTCGGGAGTGCCTTTCGATGCACCCGCGAGGTCATCCCCTACATGAAGACCAATGGCGGGTCGATCATTAACTATGCATCCATGTACGGCGTCGTTTCGCCTGATCCACGTATTTATGGTGACAATCCCCAGAAGCAGCCACCCAATTATGGTGCCGGAAAGGCCGCCATCATCCAGCTCACGCGGTACTGTGCTGCGCATTTGGCTCAATACAAAATTCGTGTCAACTCCGTCACCCCAGGACCGTTTCCAAATCCTGCGAACCAGCAGGATGGGCGTTTCAACGAGCAGCTCGCCAACAAAACGATTATGGGGCGCTTCGGTCAAAGTCATGAGATGGCAGGGGCGATTCTTCTACTTGCATCGGAGGCCTCTTCTTTCATGACCGGTTCGAACATCACGGTAGATGGCGGATGGACTGCCTGGTAGGGTTTTTGTGCAATGTACAATCCGAATGATGATTCTTTGAAAATTTCTTCGTTTACGCTCGGGACCGCTCAGTTGGGGTTGCCCTACGGAGTCGCCAATCGCACCGGGAAGCCTGACCGAAGGACAGCTGTCTCCATCTTGGAGCGAGCTGAAGCTCTGGGCGTGAATTCGATTGATACCGCTGCGGGTTATGGCGACGCTGAAGAAGTAATAGGTGAATGGCTGCGTTCCCGCAAAAATGACACGACACCTATTGTCACAACCAAAATTTCTGGTATTCAAGGTGCAACCGCCAAAGACCGAGAGAAAAATCTTCGAATACAAGTGGAGGATAGCAAGCGGCGGCTGGGGTTGGACTGTATACCGGTTTTAATGCTGCATCGCTTTGACGATTTTTCAAATGATCCCAACGGCATTTCACAAGTTTTTCGCTCGTTGAAGGCGAACGGCGATATCCGATTTTGTGGAATCTCATTATACGAGAACAATGACTATGCAATGATTGCAGACTCCGAGATGGATGTGGTTCAGGTCCCGATAAACATCTTAGACTGGAGGCTCATTGCCAGCGGTAAACTCAAGTTGTTGATAGATGCAAAGAAGAATATTTTTGTGCGAAGTGTCTTTTTACAGGGATTGATTTTCATGAGTCCAAATACATTGAGCAAAGATATGTCATTTTGTGCGCCAGTGCTCGAGAAATTGGCCAATCTTTGTGAAAAATATCAACTTCCAGCAGGTGAACTGGCGATCTCTGCAGTTCTTTCGTTGCCGGGAATCGCCAGTGTAGTCATCGGATGCGAGACCTTGGAACAAGTTGAATCGAATGCCGCAATCATCTCTCGGTCGTCACGTTTGACGGAAATGCAAATTGAAGGAATTTGGGACGCTTTTAGTGATATAGATGCTCGGGTAATTGATCCGAGGTTGTGGCTATTATAAATATTTGTAACATTTGATATTTTTTCAGGATCCTCCGGTGTTGATTCCTGATATAAAGATAAGAAACTACTTTCAGCATGATTGAACGCATCAAAGCCCTTAACCAGATTGAATTTTTTCGCCACGGAAAAAACTACTTGGTGGGGAACTTCATGGTTCAGGGACTGGCTTTTCTCTCAATTCCGATTTTAACCCGGATTCTTGCCCCTGACGATTATGGCTTAATAGCCGTGTTTGTCTCGATTGTTTCGATTTTTTCAATTCTTCTAGGGTTGAATTTTCATGGGTCGATCAGTCGCAAATACTATGAAGAAGATGATTCATTTGGCGAATTTATTTACTCTACAACGCGTTTTGTCCTTATATTCGCGCTTCTGGGAGTAGGATTGAGCATATCATTCGCTCAGGTCATTTCCGACTTTTTCCAAGCCCCACGGATTATTTTTTTGCTCGCGCTGGGCGTAAGCTTTTTATCTATTTTCCCGAGCATGTATTTGTTTTATCTTCAAGCGAGCATGCAAAGCCGAAAATATGCCATCATTTCATTTGTTCAAAGCTTGACAATTCTATTGCTATCAATTGTGCTCATTCTAAATCTATCAGAAGACCATTACTTGGGAAAAATTATTGCTCAAGTGGCTGTGGCTGTGATTATATTTTTCTATTCCCTTTTTCAATTGAGAAAACTGGAGAAACGGAAATGGAATTTTCAACAAATTAAGTATGCAATCAACTTGGGAATACCTTTGATTCCACACACTCTTTCATATTTTATTCTCTCTTCGTTTGATCGTATTATTATAAATCAACTTAAAGATGCCACACAAACGGGACTATACTCGCTTGCATATAATGTGGGGTCACTTTTAATGATTGTAATCGGCGCGCTCAATAACGCATGGGTGCCGATTCTGTTTAAAAATTTAAATGAAAAGAGATACTTGGAAATCCAGAAGAAATCGGACGTTTACGCCCTGATTATTATTTTATGCGCGTTCTGGCTGGCCTTGTTTTCCCGCGAGATGGTGATGGCTATGGCCAGTCCTGATTACTATGCTGCGCTTCACATTATTCCAGTAATAGTCCTCAGTTCTGTGTTCATATTTTTATATCAACTATGCGTAAATTACACGTTTTACGTGAAGAAAAACATCTGGATTTCGATCAACACACTGCTTTGCGGTGGGCTAAATATTGGGTTGAACTACCTCTACATTCCAAAGTACGGTTATAAAGCTGCCGCGTGGACCACGTTGGTGAGTTATTTTCTGCTGTTTGTCTTGAACTACATCACAGCATGGCATTTCATGCGTAAGAGGTTGATGAATTTTAGTTTCAAACTGGCTTTGCTGGCAGGCACGATTGGTTACTTCCTGCTCACTGTAAAAGCAAGTGAAATGGCAAGGTCATTCTGGTCGAATCTGTTTATAAGAGTAGGGGCGGGAATGTTTTATGTTTTGGCAATCTACCTGCTCTTAAATATTTTGCCATCGTCCCGGGATAATTGCCAACAGACAAATAGGGACTGAAGTACCCGGTGGAAGGTTTCAGGACAGGACCGTGAAAAATAAAATGGACGCTGTATTGCGAAATGAAGAAACAATAACTGAAAGGACCTTTTATGTTGAATAAAAAAATCATCAATATAGTCCGAGGTAATTATTCTGTTTCTAAAGTTATAACTTCAACGATGCATCCCATTCAGCGGTTGTGTGCCCTATTGGAGGAACAAATAAAAATAAAAGTATGGGCAAATGGCCGCCGGGTAAAATATGATGGAATAGATTTAAAATTTCCTAAAGATTTAGGCATATATTACTGCACATTGATTTTTTGGAATGGTGTGAATGGTTATGAACCTTTGACTTGGAGGGTTATTAGAAAGTATCTGACAAAGTCAGATACTTTCATTGACGTAGGTTCAAATATTGGCTTCTATTCAGTATTGGCAAAGAAAATAAATCCGCAAATAGTTGTCCATGCATTCGAGCCAATTCCAGATATCTATGGAAAAAATTTATCATTTCATGAGGCAAATGATTTGCAAACTTCAAACGTACATAATATTGCAATAGGAGAAACTAACGGGACGGCGGAAATATATCTACCATTTGATAGTAATTCCATTGAAGAACAAAATACAGGAACATTGAGAGCAGATTCTTGGCAATATAAAAAAGTGCACGATACGATAGCAGTTGAGACAAAAACAATAGATAGTATTTTACTTGGAAAGCTTCCTGGAGATAGAGTTTTTATAAAAATTGATGTTGAAGATTATGAGGCCAGTGTTCTCAAGGGGGCATTGGAAGCAATTGATCGATGCAAGCCGGTTATTGTTTGTGAAATATTGCCGCGATCCCATGGTAACCAAGAGACCGCGGAAATCATCCAAAGCATTGGTTATATACCATTTGGTATTTCAAAAAGTGGATTAATTAAATTCCATCAAAAGGATTTTCTCGAGCCAAGAGATTTTTCAGATTTTTTACTTATTCCAAGTCATAATGCGCCGAATAAAAATTATATTAGTTATGAAAATTTGGACTTTTAGAAGTAATCTTGATTTCAGAAATCCATGCTGAGACAAGTACTGAAAAATTGGTAATCGATAATGATGGCGCGAGTGTTTAATTTCAGTATTCCAAGATGTCTGCGATTCTGCTGCAGGCAAACCCGTCACCGTAAGGATTGATGGCGCGACTCATCTTCTCGTACTCTGTCTTGTCCTCGAGCAATTGCTTGAATGAGCTGTAAATCACGGTTTCATCGGTGCCTACCAGTTTGAGTGTTCCTGCGGCAATTCCCTCAGGTCGTTCGGTAGTATCCCGCATGACAAGCACGGGCTTGCCCAGACTTGGAGCCTCTTCCTGGATGCCTCCGCTGTCTGTCAGGATGAGATGTGATCGGGCTAAAAAATTATGAAAATCGATGACATCCAGTGGTTCGATGATGCGGATTCGGTCCTCGTCTTTAAGTATGGCGTCGGCTGTTGCACGAACAACTGGATTCAGGTGAACGGGGTAGATCGCCTTTAAATCGCTGAATTCATTGATAATTCGTTTGATGGCCCGGAACATGTTTTTCATGGGCTCGCCAAGGTTTTCCCTTCGGTGAGCCGTAATGATGATGAGCTTGCTGTCTGCAGCCCATTCCAAGTGTTCATGGGTGTAGTCGGATCTGACCGTGGTCTTCAGTGCATCAATCGCGGTGTTGCCTGTGACGAAAATTGAGGAAGGGTCCTTCCCCTCGCGTATCAGGTTATCTCTCGATGTTGCTGTGGGCGCAAAGTTATACTTTGCGACGATTCCGACCGCTTGGCGATTGAACTCCTCTGGATATGGAGAATAAATATCGTACGTCCTCAACCCTGCTTCAACGTGACCCACGGGAATCTGAAGGTAAAAACAAGCCAATGCTGTCACGAAGGTGGTGGACGTATCCCCGTGCACCAAGACCACGTCCGGTTTCGCTTCCTGAAGGATGGCTTTCATTTTTTCAAGGATACCAATGGTGATATCAAAGAGGGACTGGTTGGCTTTCATGATGGAAAGGTCAAAGTCGGGGATCAAACCGAATGCAGCGAGGACCTGGTCCAGCATTTCCCGGTGTTGGCCGGTGACGCAAAGTTGCGTTGTCAGCCGCTCACGCTTTTGCAATTCTAGCACCAGAGGGCACATTTTAATTGCCTCTGGTCTTGTGCCAAAAACTACCAATACTCTCTTCATATCCAGTTGCTCCGAAGCGGGTTCACCATTTCATGCTTTTAATCTGGTTCGAGTAAAGCAGTTCCATCGTGCAGAGATGTTCGCAGGCTTGATAGTAGCCTGTGCGGTCGTCCGCCCGGCTTTGAATCAAATCCGGTGTAGAACTCAAATCATTATCGACATCAACGTAGGGGACTTGGTACTGTTCCAGCAAACGGGTCGGTTCCGGCAGAGCCTTGTTTATCGCTAACATCAATCCGGCATTCAGATAGTCGGAGAATTTGTTGGGGAAGGCTACGTGGTTGGTCGTGTTGTAATCCCTGATGAGAAAACCGACGTCACATGCACACAGATTCTCGAAATACTCATCGAACTTCAGAAAGGCCAGGCGGTAGTTACCTTGGGGGAAACTCTTCTTCAGTTTTTCACTGAACGCATCATCGATGTTGCAGAAAAATGCGAAGAAGACATTGTCCAGTGTTTTGTCGAAATGCTGAAATGTCAGGATCGTCTTTTCGATGTTTTGCCAGGGCATCCGATAGCCACTGAAGACAAAAACGTGGGTATTTTGGTCGATGCCCCATGTCGCCCTTACTTCTTTTCTCCATTCTTCCTTCTGCTGTGATGAGAAAATATCAATTAGACCACATCTAATTTTCTGGATTTGAAAAGATGCTCGCTTTGTGGGTAATAAATGGGCGCGGCAGTACTCACCCAGTTCGTCCGATACGACCAGCGCGCCATCAAGATTGTTGATAGTCAAAGTGAGAATTGCTTTGGAGAGTAAAAATTTGCAATATCCTTTTACCAAGGCCGATCCGTTAGCATATTCATAGGATTCTTCGAGAGCGCCCTGGATATCAAGATAGATGCGGACTGCAATGTTGCTCTTTTTAATAAACGACTTAACGGCCGGGATATAGGCGTATGATTTGGTCCCAAAGAATATGATTAACTTCGGCTTTTTCGAAAGTATCAGGGAGTTAATCTGGTCTTGGCTTTGAGTAACTAGGTAATCGATGTACTCAGTTGCTTGTAATCGATTGGTCTTAAATTTCTTTTTAACAACTACGCAAGTAGTTTTCATCTGAAATTGCCTGAAAATTTCATGGGCACGCCTGGTAACGAGCACCACGTCACCAGATTGAAGACTCATATCGGCGTTCGTTATTAGGATTAGATGGTCCATAGAACTAATGCTCCACTTGGATCGACTGCCCGGTCCCTGATGACTTCGTGTTGTAGCCACAAGGATTCATGCTCTGCCAGCGCCAGGCGTCTTCGCACATGCGCTCGAGGTTCAGTTCGGCTTTCCAACCCAGTACTTTTTCGGCATATCCCGGGTCTGCATAGCAAGAGGCGATATCTCCCGGTCTCCGGGGAACGATTTCATAGGGAATGGAAACGCCGGAAGCTCTTTCAAATGCGGCAACGACCTCCAACACAGAGTATCCTCGGCCGGTCCCCAGATTGACCGTCAGGAGTTTGGGTTGGTTGAGTGCTTTCAAGGCGTGGACGTGTCCTTTGGCCAGGTCCACGACATGAAGGTAATCCCGAACGCCGGTGCCATCCGTCGTGGGATAGTCGCTCCCGAAAACGCTGAGTTTTTTCCGCAAGCCGACGGCGACCTGGGTGATGAATGGCATCAGGTTGTTCGGTATGCCATGTGGGTCTTCTCCGATGATTCCACTCGGATGGGCTCCGACCGGGTTGAAGTAGCGCAGAAGTCCGATCGACCAGGCAGGGTCGGACGCTTGCAGATCGCGCAGCAGTTGCTCGATCATCAGTTTTGACCAGCCGTAGGGGTTGGTTGGTGCGAGAGGAAAGTCTTCGCGGATCGGTACGGTTTCGGGGTTCCCGTAGACTGTGGCCGAGGAACTGAACACGAGGGTCTTGCAGCCGGCCGCCAGCATCGATTCGCAAAGGGTGATGGTGCCGGTGACATTGTTTTCATAATACTTCAACGGCGCAGCGACCGACTCGCCCACGGCCTTCAGGCCTGCGAAGTGCACCACGGCCGAGATGTCGTATTGCTCAAAGATGCGCCGGAGATCTTCGCGGGAACGAATATCCCCCAATTCAAATCGGATCTCGGTGGAATCGCCCAAGATCCGGTTCATGCGCGTGATCGACTCGCGCGAGGAGTTGGACAGGTTATCCAGCACCACCACTTGAAATCCGGCTTGAGCCAACTCAATGCACGTGTGGGAGCCAATGTATCCTGCGCCGCCAGTAACCAGAATCATGCTGAATTGTTCTCCGTTTTTATTCGGCTCACTCAGACCAAGCGGCCTGATAGCCAGAAACCATGGTTTCGATGCTGAAGTTTTCCTGGACTCGTCTGCGTGCCATCGTTTGCCGGGCGGCCCACTCTTGGGGGGCGTTTGTCTTATCTTCGATTGCCTCCAGAATCGCCGCGGCCAAAGCGTGCGGATCTTTGGGGGGCACGACCCAGCCGGTTTTTGCGACAATCAGCGCCGAGTCACCGACATCGGTCGTTACGCAGGGGGTCCCGCAGGCCATAGCCTCGTTGAGCACATTCGGGAATGCCTCTCCGTAGGCCGACGACAATACATGAAGGTCCAGCGCATTCATTATCGCCGGAATGTCAGACCGCTGGTTCAGCAAAAGCACTTGGTTTTCGACCTCATTGTCGGTGATGCATTTCATCAACGCTGCATTATCGTGGTTCATGCCGGACCCGATCAGGAGGCATCTCGCCTGGGGGTGTGTCCTTTTTACGATAGCGAGGGCTGCGATGAGGTTGAAATGATCTTTCTGCGGATCAAATCGGCCGACCATGCCGAGCAGGGGCACGTCTGTTCCAAGTTGGAGTTCTTGCCGGACGGAAATCCCCATATTGTCATCGATGAAAAACTTCGACAGATCATATCCATTGTTGACGACTATCAGCTTTGAGGGGGCGTACCCAAGCGCCTTGTGGACATCCAGTGACTTTTGCGCGCAACATATCACTCGCTTTGGCACGATCCAGCTCGCCTTGGCGCATAAGCCGGCAATCAGGATGGTGGTTCTTTTGGATTGCTTCGGGTCCAGAGTAGAAGTGTGAATGCCCCAGTTGATGTTTTTATATCCGGCAGATCGGGCAACCGCTCCACCCAGCAGATCTGCATGATACATCCAGGTTTGCACGGCATCTGGGTGAAACGATTTAATCATCCGGTACAAGCGGAGCATGGCTAGCGGTGAAACCCTTGTCTTGGTTATGTTCAGGCATTGAACGTCGATGCCGGCATCTCGCAATAATGGGCCGTATTTTCCATCGTCCATGAGTGAAATGACGGCGTGGGTGTTTGCCTTATCATGCGAACAAAGACGATAGAGGATGGCTTCCGCGCCACCGTCTTTCAGGCCGTTGATGATATGCAAGACTTTCATGACTCACCTAGTCCATCCTTTCAACAAGATTCAGCATCATGGTTCATAAGCCAGCGTTGGTGAAAAAGCAAATCAAATGCCGAGGGGAGCGGCGTGCAACGTGGCAGCCGGAGCCATTGACATGTTCGCCTGGATGGGGTTGCGTTTTTATCGGGCGATGCAAATACCCGGACTCGGTTGACTAGTCCACATCGTCAGCAATTCTCAGAAAAAACCAGTTGTGGGGATTGATTTCGGAAAGATGAGTCCTATTTTAGCGGTAATCGTTGTGGAGGTTTGCCATGCGCCGGGTACTGTTGCTTTTTTTCGTGGGAATGTTGTCTTGGACGGGGTGTGTGAAGGATGGGAAAAAGACCAATGATACTGATTCATTGGTGCCGGTGTCGCAGGTCACGTGGCCGGTGGTGGGTGTAGAGTCTGGGGTGGACGAGCCTGTTTGGGTGCCGACGAAAACCGGTGCAAGCGCGGCGCAAGTGGCGTTTGATGGTGAGAACTATCTGGTGGTGTGGGCCGACGCGCGGTCAGGGGTGACCGGTATCTATGGGATGCGCATCAGCGAGGACGGCACCGTCCTGGACCCGATCGGTTTTCCGATAAACGTAAGGGCAACGGGGAGCTCCGTGCCGGCGGCTGCGTTTGACGGAGAAAACTTCCTGGTTGCGTGGTCTGATACTAGAAACCAGGTTCTCAATATTTACGGTGCAAGAGTTAGCACTCAAGGAGAAGTGCTCGATCCGGATGGTCTTGAACTGGTGGTCAATGGCTACGCGAAAAATTACCCAGCAGTGGCCTCTGACGGCTCAGGTTTCCTGTTGGCCTACTATGACGTAAACCCGTTGAATGTCGGTGTGTCTGTAAAGCGCGTTTCTCGCCTGGGTGTGGTGCTTGACCCGGATGGCATTGTGATTTCGTCAGGAAACACCTACCTCCCTCGATTGGCTTCGAATGGCCAACGCTACTTCGCTGCTTATAACGACCAGCGAACGGGTTTCGACGTTTCCGGAGCCCGGATTGAGCCAGATGGCGTAGTTCTTGATCCTGGTGGAACTATGGTAACCGGTGCAGGGTACGAGTCCAACCCGAATGTGGCAAGTGATGGGCTGGGCTTTTTCGTTGCCTACTATTACTATGATTATTATTACGGAAACGTCGTGAAGGCTGTTCGAATAGATTCCGATGGCCACTTGTTGGATACACCTCATCTGGAATTAGGAGTAGCGTTCAGCGTTGCTCGACAGATTGTGCAGTCCGTAGGCGCCACCTTCGTAGACGGCAACTACCTCGTCGTCTACAACGACTACCGCAACGGCGTCGATCACGAGATTTACCTCAACGCGGTGCTGCCTGACGGCACCGTGGTGCATCCGGGCGGCGTGCGGCTGCTGGAGGCGCCGGGGAACCAGATGCTGCCGAAGATCGCCGGCGGCAACGACACCGCGTTGGTGGTGTGGCAGGACAACCGTCGCAACATCAACGACGTCATGGCGATGCTCGTGACCTCGGACGGGTCGCCCCTGGGGGAGCCGTTCTACGTCAACGTCGCCGGAAACGCGCAGTATCGGCCGAAGATGGCCGCGGGCGTGGACGGCGGCGGCAGCGCACAGAAACTGGTGCTGTGGCAGGACGAGCGCGGCGTGGACCTGGACCTGTACGCGGCGCGGGTGGATGAAAACGGCGTCACGCTGGACGGGACCGCGATTGCGGTGGCCGTGGCGGACGGGACGCAGACGCCCGGTGGCGTGGCGTGGTCGGGGGGCGCGTACTGGATGGTCTGGGAGGACCTGCGCGACGGTGACGCGGACGTGTACCTGGCGCGGGTGACCCCTGACGGGGCGCTGGTGGACGCCGTGGGCGGCTTCGCGGTG
>Ga0180007_10001090_pt1 | contig 38964 bp, 47 predicted proteins | sample MM_PC_MetaG_FD_121122 | JGI IMG/M metagenome (GOLD analysis project Ga0180007, IMG submission 121122) | Groundwater microbial communities from the Aspo Hard Rock Laboratory (HRL) deep subsurface site, Sweden - MM_PC_MetaG | ecosystem: Environmental > Aquatic > Deep subsurface > Groundwater... | reverse complement strand
GTCATCATCGAAAACTACTTCGGTTTCAGTCGGCTCCATTGTCGGTTGTTCCTGCTCTCTCACTTCGATATAGTTGATGAAATCAACTTTCGATTTCACCCCATCATCTGAGGAGAAATTTATCGAGACGCGAGAGACTCGGAATACCGTCTGAAATCCGGTAGCATCCTGAAGCGCTGACAGCCTCTCAGCGACTCGTCGCTCGAAGCCCATAGATATCAGGTAGTCGCTTCTGCGAGCCCGGCTCATCGCCTGCAAACGGGCTTGAGTCGTCTCAACTCCAGTTGACTCGGAATCGTCGCAGGTTGCCATGAGTATCTCGACTGCATGGCCGGCCTGAAGGGTGAACATACGCCCTTCCCCGGGAATACCATAGGAGTCGGGGTCTTCCGTCTCGAATCGCCCTTGTATCTCGTGGCGACCTATCTGCTCGAATGTGCTCTGAGCGATAGTCACGAGCCGCTCCGGGTCTGTTATCCCGGATACTGAGTAGGTCTGGACCGTATCATCTGGGTTCGCCCCGCTTGGCGTTACAGCGCTCGCTCTGGACGGCTGAGGCGGGGAGTCAATACCAACGACCCCACTGGCTCTACCACCCCCTACAACCGGGTAGCGGCCCCAGATAGTCCTCCCCCTGTCAGGGTCGTAACACCTGACCTCTATCGTCGGGGAGCGCTCGCCCTGTAATGACCTCTCAAAGTCAAGGTCGGAGATGTTTCGACCGTAGACCATTCGCGTGGTTTCCTCGGTTGAATAGAGCGTCCGAGGGTCCTGGATCACGAGGAAATATCCCCTCATAATCGGGAGCAATCCCAGCGCCCTAACGACGTCGGTGATATGGTCCCAGGCAGTCGAATCATTCCCCCCGGGTGTCTCCCTGCGAGCGTTCCTACCGCGCCTTGTACGCCGCCTGGTAGATGCTCCGGTTCCCGGTGTAGGAGGGTCTCCCGAGCCCCGGTAGACGACCTCTATCCCCCGCGTAGTAGGACCGAGCGAGTCAAGGAAAGACCTGACGCCTTCGTCGATAGGTAACGTCAGGTCTATCCGGTCATTCGTGCCGAGCTTTGCGTCTCTGATTGGAGCGCTCATGTCCCGGCATTGAAGCGACAGAGTCTCGCCATCACTTCCGTACTTTGAGCCCCACTTATCGACGAAACCGTAGAACGTCGCCGCGTGGCGAGTCGGTATTTCTCCCGAGGATTGAATCACACTCACGAGAGAGCCATCTTCCCGAGTTTCGCCACGTTCCATTCCCGCCTCGAAGTCCTCCGGTGGAACGACGCCGATTGTCAGAACGCAAGAAGCCGCTCGGATGATCCTTGGGTCAACGGGGAAACTCGACCAGGGGATATCCATGCTCGCCGTATCGGCCTGTGCAAGCCCGTTGCGCTCGATCTGGGCAGATATAACAGGGATATCCGCCAGAATCGTCAAGTCGTCAGGAGGGGGCGCAGCAACGGATGGGGGAGCCGATCCAATGGCCAGCGCTCCGAGGGGGTCGTCGTCGTCACTTCCACGCTCAATCTCGCCTGTAAGTTCCTCTCGTTCCTCGACGAGTCGGGCCATTCTTCGGTCGTATTCTTCCCGGGAAAGGTCGTCTCTTCTGGCGACCAGAGCGGCCATCTGGCCCTGATTCGCATCGAGTAAAACCTGCGTTATTTCGTCACCTGACATCGGTGCAGTGGACGTTGAAGACGATGGAGGAACTGGATCACTGAATGGGTCTGGAACCGACGAGTCGAAGTCAGGCATCGGGAGCAGACCGCGAAGCAAATCGCCATCTCCGAGCTCTTCGAGCCGGATTGTCAGCCTGAGAGTCGCCGATATTCGATAGTCGCCCATCAGCGTTTCCTCGGCACGAGTATCCGCGTTCCAGCCGGGTGACTCGTCCCGGTCAGTCCGTTGGTGTCAGCGATGATCTTCCAGTCGTCCGCTGAACCGTAGTATCTCGAGGCGACGTTTCGGAGCGTCTGGCCCTCAGCAAGTCGAATATCAGCGATGTAATCCGCGACTACTCTTGTCTTTACGGAGTCACGAATCTTGATAGCTTCGCTCGCCATGTTCGCAGCAATTTTCGACGTGTCTGCCGACCACACTTGAGCCTGTATTATGGTCGCCATCTCGTCCGATGGCACGAGGCTGACAGCCGGTACTTCGACGATGTTTTTCAGGTCAATGCAGGCATCGACTATCTGCGAGGTATAGGACGAAACATCCTGGAAGTCCTCGCTATCAACTTCTGGAACGCCGGTGACTTCCGCGTTTTTCCTGACCAGTGCAATCGCAGCCGCTTGAGCGATCGAAGCGGCGATGAGAACCGCGTCCGTAATCGCCGTTATCATTCCAGGGGGAGCGCTCGCAATAATCAGCGCCAGTGCCGTCTCTGCCGACCGCAGGCCGGTCGAAGTGCTCCGGGTGGTAGCTGCCACTGCCGTCGCGACTCGGCCCTTCTGGACGGTCTCCAGAGTCGCCTTCCAGAGGATGACATCGGTCCGCTCGCTGGTCGGGATGAAATTCTTGAGAATCCCGCGCCGGACCTTCGACGCCCACCTCAACTCGACGAGGTTTCCAGCCCGGCAGATAGTCTCCAAGACGTCGGAAAGATTCTCTGCTGTAATTTGGGAACCATTCCTGACGATACTGTCCCATCCGGTCAGTCGTGCAGAGCTTCCGACATAGCGGTCAAGCCAGCGTCCGCTGATCTCAACGTCTCCGTCCATCGCTCCGAGCACCTGGACAGTTGCGACAGGATTCCCGGAGTAGTGTGTTCGTTTTGACCGCTGTTCCACAGGGAAGGCTACGCCCTTATACGGGAGTGCTCGGTTGAATAGTTCGACCTTCCGGCGAGAGCCGGTGACTTCCTCGATTGTAAGCGACTCGACCGTCATAATCACCCTCTCGAAAACGCGCTGACAAGCGGCGAAGTCGTGGTGTGAATCGCCTCGCTGGCGAGACCTTCAACCATGCGAATCCAGATTCTATCAGGGTCGGCTTCCCGGAATTCCTGACGGACTTCTATTCTCGATCCTCTCATGTCTATATTGGTCGTTGACCGACCATTCGGGACGGCCATTGTTGGCGCTGTAAGGACCGTGACAGCGCGTGGCGCAAGGCCAGCGAATGCGGCATTATCTCGCTCTCTCTGGTTTCCTGTGGCTTCTCCCCTCTCCCTGTTATACCGCTGGCCAAGTCCACCTCTTCCCGGCATGAAGTTGGGCTCTAACCACCGAGCGAAAGCCTCTATCTTCTCCGACATCCAAGTAATTGCATCGACGACTCTTTGGATTGTAACTATCATATTCGCAACCCAACGGGTCGCGCTATCAATCCAGGTATTCATGTCAGCGCTTCCGGTTCCGAGAATGGCGTTGAAAGCTCTCCAGAGAGCCGAAGCGAGCCGTATTATTGCAACAAGAAGGCGAAAACCACCGGCAACACTTCCTGCTATAAATGTTCCGAGAAAGCCGAAAACTCCGTGAACTGTGGCCCATCCAGATCGAAGTGAAGCCCACAGATTCCGTCCGGTTGCTGCTAGATCTCGCCAGATAGGAGTGAACATATCTGATATGTAGTTTCCTGCGACTTGGAACGCTGCATAGACCATCGCTCCAACCGTCGCTATCCCGGCGAGAACGGCGATGACTGGCGCTATCAAAGCCGCCAATGGAGCCAGCGCCACTCCTATCGCTGCCATGATTCCACCGCCTCCAGCCACTCCCGCAGCTCCCGCTGCCCCGGCACCTGCTGCTCCTGCCGCCGCGGCCCCGGCTCCACCGACGCCTAGAGCAGTCATAATACTGGCAATCCCTGAGACCGCAGATAGAGCTGCTCCAGCCGCCGTCAAAACTCCGCCTCCGACCTTCAAAGCAGCGGCGATTATGAGGTATTTCTTCGCCGTCTCAGTAAGCTGAGGTACCATCCCCCTGATAACATCTACTATTCCCTGACCACGAGTTATCAGAGCAGCGTAGTTGTCGATTATATACCTGGCAACATTCCGAGAGCGCCTGATAGCAGTCCCGGAGATTTCACCGATTCTTGTTCCGATTCGAGTTAGCGTTCTTTCGATATTGCTCCGATACCTGAGCAGGTATTCATTCGTCGAAGATAATGCATCACGAACTATCGCGAATGTCGGCCCGGTAAGTATCCGAGTGAAATTCTGGACGAGATCTGAGAACGTCGAAGTAGCACCGGCCCAAGTCCGCCCGAAAGCAGCCGCCGCTGGACCGCCGAGTTGCGCCATGATGGCCATGAGGCGATTCGCGGCTTCCCGGGGGGCTCGCTGAGCCACTCGGTTCCACTCTTCTGCCGATTGAGTAATCAATCTCATCTGACGCAGTCGATTGAAAAGTTTTACTTCCGATCCGGCAGTGCCACCAAGCATTTGACCAATGTCCCTGCCGACCTCCTCCATTGGAATCTGCAATGCAGAAGCGACAGAAAGCGTGTCTCGACTCATCGTCAGAATTCGGGACATTGCAATTCCAGCAGTTCGCATTGGTCCGACTGCTGACCTGAATACTCCGGCCAATTCCATAGTTGTCCCGGGGGATTCTATGGCGAGAGCTTGCATCCTTCGGAAGAGATCTTCGGCACCTTCCCGAGCTTCTGAGAACGTGATCTTCTCCGTTTGGGCGAGAAGTGTTCCGAGCGATAGGGTAAGACCTTCAACGCTGGAATTCGCCTCGACACCATATCGTGAGAAGCTCTGAAGGCCCCGTCCTACCGCGTAGATTCCGGCGATAGTTGCCCCGGCTCCGACCATGGCGACGCGGCTGGCGAGCCGGAACATCGTGTCAGCGGCACGGCTCGCAACACTCCCCATTCGAGAAAGCGAAGTCGAGATGGCGGACATGGCCAGATGGCCTCTGGCTCGGGTCTTATCGAGCTCGTTCTGGACCTTTCTGAGAGCTGCCGCCGCTTCATCAGTCGGCTTTTTAGTCTCGTTGGTCTGGAGCTTTAGGTTGACTCGTACTTCGTACTCTGAGAGGTCCGTCGCCATGATTGAATCATAGCACGCGGAGGGGAATTAGTCGTCTTCAGGATTCAGCGAACCGGGCCGCTCTTCGTGGATCAGCTCGTTGATAGATTCGAGGAAGTGAGCCCGTTCCCATGCAGGAATACGCATCGCTTCCTCGTACCCGATTCGACCGTATCGAGTCATATAGGCGATGTTTTTGAAGGTGGTTTTCACGATGTCTTCCCGGGCTTTCTTCCAAGCGTCGATGATAGACCACCATCTCAATACCAGGGACATTCCGAGAGAAAACTTGTCGTCTCCGATCAGAAGATCTCGACCTTCGACAGAGACTTCTCCGTAAAATCCTTCGAGTCGGCACCTGTGCAATGGGTCATATAGGCCGTTCCGATAACGATCCTTCCGCCCATTCCGAGAATCTCCCAGAGTGCTCGCTTCTCCTCACGGGTCATGCGATACCCGTTCAGAGTGGAGAGAGACTCCTTCCCGAAAGCGCAAGCGAGCGCCTGTTGAGAAATGGAGACCTCGGCCTGACTTTCGCCGTCGCTGTCGCCGTCTTGGGCGGTCTGAATTCCACCGGAAGCACGGTATGCCCGCAACTCCTCAGAGCTATTCAACTCGGTGATTCCGACCTTCACAGGGGCAGTGATATATCCCGGCATACACTGGTCGGGATAGATGATAACGTAGCAGCCTCTTCGCCGTAATCCCTTCTGATCTTCCTGACTTCCGGTCAGGACTTTGGCCATGATTTCGCTCATGGCACTGGCTGGAAATTCGACCTTTTTCTCTTCTTGATTCTCCACAGTAACCTCCGTTGGTTGAGGGTTATTCAAGGCCCCGGGAACCGTGGGACCAACGGGGCAGGAGACGAACCCCTCCACGGTCCCCAGGATAACTATGCGTTCACGATCTGGTAATCGTCGGCGGAACCTTCCATCGGGAAGGTCACGAACTCGGCTTTACCGGAATTCCCTATCTCCAAGTTTCCGAATTTGCAGTCCGGGATGATGACTCGGACAGTCCCATCGCCAAAGCGCAAAGTCGTTGCGATAGTGATGGAATCGACGCTCAATCCACGAGTCACGTTGTTGATCAGGTGGACCAGATCAACGATCTTCTTTGACCTGGAATGCGCCGTCAGTTTGAAGCTGACTCCCTTGAAGTTATCGTCGTGTTGCTCGGTTGTCTGCCCGAGATAGCCTTCCGAAGTCACGTCCCGGTCGAAGGTAACGGTACAATCCTTGATGTCCGTGAACTCGGCTCGGAGCCCCGTCAGAGCGCTGACGATGCTCACCGAGGTATTCTGTCCTTTGAGTTTTCTTGCCACGATAACCTCCTATTATGCCTCGGTAATGATGACGACACCTTCGCCGACTTCGGTGTCAATCACGAGAGTATCCATGCTCGAAAGCATCTTGATTCTGATCTTCCACCCGAAGATTCCCAGTCCGTCCCAATCGGGATGTTGGGCCGTGGTTTCCTCGGTAGTGTAGCTGTCGATTCTTTGACCGTTCGGGTCAACACGACTGAGCCATGCCTCGCAGAGTCCGGTCAACGCCGATAGCGCTCCGGTTCTACGGGCATCGGAAGCGAGCTTCTTCGAGTAGGGAGCGAGCGCGACTCCGAAGCTATCTTGGGAGTAGTCCGCGAAAGCTCTCCGCTTTTGTGTGGTCCGTCCGCCGATAAGCGAGGCGGTCACCTCACTCTGGAACACAAGCACTCCATCGTCGATTCTCGGAGCGCAGATTCCCGCCGCCTTGAACGCGACGTAGAGCGCTCGGTTGTAGGTTTCGGTCGTGACCTCCAATCCGTCGAGGAAGGTCAAAAGTCCGGTGTCCTGCCCGATGTTCTCCTCTGGATTCAAGGCGCAGTGGAGGTATGCCAGAGGGCCGTCAGCTCGGATGGTAAGCTGGCCACCGTCTACGAAACCGACACCGCCAGAGGCTCCCAGGGCGGCGATTTCGGGGAAGGTCTGAAGGAAGCCGCGATGCGTATAGAAAAGCCGGTCAGAGCGGAAGCTGGCGACCTTGGCGATTGCAGCCACGGCGGTCGTTCCCAGCGTGGAACCGCTGATGAACTTCCGCCCATAGCAGCCTTCATCGCTGGAATCTATCGCGTTCTGCATTCCGATTCTGACCACGGCATCGGACCTTCTGGCCGAGAGCGAATAGTTGCAGATTCGAGCGATGCTCTCCGTGTTCAATGTGGCATCGAAGGCAGCGGAATAGGCCGCGTCAATTTGCGGCTCGGTCAGTGCAGCCGAGAGGTTCGACGGGTTGGTCACCTCGACCATTCGACTGGTCGGAAGGTCGACCTCGATAACGACTGTTCCACCGACTGCCCCGGCCAGCGTGCCGATGTCATTCCCGGGGCGAACCTCGACATCTTGGGTCGCTACGTTCGGAGCGGCAACGGTGCCTTCGGGCCACTCGATGGTCCGCATGACGACCCATTCGAGGCCAGCGGCATTCCTGACTCTGGTCCCGGCCAGGACCTGGAAAGCTGCTCCGATGTTGGCCGTCACAAGGCCCGTTGCGCCGGTCGTCAATCCGAGGTCAGTCGCCATTGCTCCGACCACGTCATCGACCCGTACCGTCCCGGCAGCATTGCCAGTGCGGTAGATGACGACCTCTCCGGTGACCGGATCGGCCATCGCCTCGCCATTGATGGCCAGGATTGCACCGGAACGGACGAGGGTAACGACCTCGGCAGCGGTGACTTCCGCCGCGTTTGCAACGTTGTTTCCGACCGGGTTCGTTGACCCTGCTACGTGGCCGATCTTCGCCAGAGTGCCAGCGGTGATATCTGCCAGCGTTACCTCCGCCGCACTTCCGAGTTGGATAGAGCGTAGGTCCACGGCAGCGCCATTCACAACGGCACAAGCGTAACCCATAAAGCCGTTGATACGAGCAACGATGAGTGCCGCGTTGATATCGACGGCCTGGAAGGTGATGGTCACCGCCGGGAGCTCGTCGATCTGAATGGTTATCTGGTCACCATCCGCCAGGCCAGCGCCGAGTGCGCCACCAGCGACGGTGGCCACGGTCGCAACGAGTGCCGTGGAGTTTGCAGGACCACCGGAGTCCGTCGTAACGGAGAGTTGATCGCCGTTCTGGAGCGCGAAAGTCGCCGGGTCAGTCCGCATTCCCGCTGCGAGAGTGAACCGGACATCTCCGACCGAAGTATCAGGCCGGCAAACGATGATTCTGGACGGCTTCAGCCCCTGGAGCTTCATGTGGGCGTTGCCGTTCCAGTTTTCCGTCAGGTGAAGACGAGCGCTCGGATTCTGGTGAAGGCTCGACCCGTAGGTGTAGCCGAATCCTCCGAAGCGAGACTCAAGGTCGCTTTCGCCGTAGACCTCTGTCGGAGTGTTGAAATCGCCGTCCTCGAACTCGCCTACAATGAGCAGAGCGCCGCTCCCGGTGCCCTTCAGGGGGGTCTGGGGAGTCCGGTCGATGATCCATTCCTGCTCGATTGCGGCAAGCTCTTCGGTGGTCGGGGTTGTCGTCGATCTGCGTACAAAGGGCATCGGCCTACTCCTCGTCTTCCTCGCCCGGGTCCTCCGGGTCATTCACGTCAACCGCGACCCTTGGAGTACCTGTCGCTGTCGCCGTTCTCAGGGAAACAATAGCACAATTCCCGGTCACAACGCACCTAAGACGCCGCTCGTTCCGGTAAGCGGTGTCGCCGGTATCATCTGGATGGGCTGAAAGCAGTGAAAACTCGCACTCCTGACCGAAATACAACTCAGGTCCCTCGACTATCACGGAGCCGTTCGATTCTTCGGGCATGAAGAGGTCGTTGACGGACCCTGCGACGGCCTGACGGTCCGCCTCGTTATCGAGCCAGAAGTCCACCTGGAAGCTCGAAGCCGCCTCCCCTGTGACCCACAGGCACGTCTGGCCGTCCCCTCCGGTGATACCGATGAAACTATCGAACAGTCCGAGAGTATCTTCCAAAGGGCTCGGGTGCACACACGAGTCCCTATCGGTGCCAGGTAACGGGATGATACTTGCACAGGGATACTCAAGAGCTTCGTCCGGTCGCGGCCAGTGGTCAAGAACATCGGTTAGAGAAAACTCCGTGTCTCTCGGGTCCACTCCGCCATAGACGCGGAACTTCGCCGTCAACAGATAGGCAGCGAGAGCTTGGCGCATCGCCTCGACAGGACCGACTCTTCCCGGGAAAACAGGAGGCATCGGAGTCGTCGTTCTTGAAACTATCTGGCCGACTGTCACGGCTTTATCCTCTTGATCTCTCGCTCGACTTCCTGTTTCAGGACCTTCAGTCGTCGAAAGTCAGTCAAAGCTCGGAGCATAAAGTGGCGAGGTTGCATCCCATACTTTGCAATCTTCCGGCAGATAGATAACGCTATCTCTTCGGCCTCTTCCCACGATTCAACATCGAATTTGCGCCAGACCCAACCTGTTATCGGCGCAAGAGGCGGAAAGTGAGGCCGCGCTCCGTATTCAACCATCGGAGCATGTGGAGCATCGGCAATTACGGAAGCGCCTTCGGAGTGCTTCGTCAGCTTGATAGAACGAGTCAATTCGCCGGTATCCTGGGGAGGATGTGGCCTTGTGCTCGCGATAGCCAGCGGAACACCGGCCTGAAGTCGATACCCTGCGGAATGAATCCCTCGGACAACGGCATCGTGGAGTTGCCCCTTCATCAGCTTCCGCAGCTCGTTGCCGAGATCGTTGATTCCTATCTGCTTTGCCATACCGTCTCTCTTGCCGGTCTGGTGGTCCCGTCAAGCTGTCTGGCTCCGTCCGCCTGGCGAAGCACTGCCTTCCAGTCGCAGCGCGTATCGCGCCTCTCAGGGGTCTTGGCGAGCACGAATCTCCGCCGACGTGTTTCCCCGTCTCTGGAGTCGGTCCGTTGCTCGATGAAGGTCTCTTCTCCGGCGACTGCTACCACGCCGAAAAGCTGATCTATTTCGTCCTCGGTGAACCGGGGAGATATCCCGGTGAGAGTGATGTCTCCTCGCTCAACTGCACCGCCGGCCTCGAGCTTGCGGTCCGCATATCCGACCGGCTCGGTCTTCGGAGTCGGTGTGATCGCAATGTCGCGAATCACGGTCGCTTCGCCGCGTCCTACCTCGCCACCGCTCCATTGAATCGTGACGGAATGATAGGTCAGAGGTCGGGCTCCGAGGTCAACGGCAATCTGCCTGATACTGTCCACCACATCGCCCAGCGACTCGACGAGAGTATTCCCGGGAGTAGGTTCCTCCCTGAGATCGGAGTCATACAGGGCAGGCATGGGACCGCGAGGATTCATAGCGCTTCCACCATTGCTCTGCTAAGTAGCACTCCGTCAGTCGGGGTATCTGAGCCCCATAGTACTCGTTCATCGCCGAGCATTTCACGAGCCAGAGCTATCACATCGGCGTCTTGTGATCCGAGAGCCGAAGTGTCCGCAGACAAGCCGTGTTCGGCGAGGAATTGCAGGATTGGCTCCACGTCCTGGCAGGTAGGATGCTTTCCCCACTCGAAGTGCCATCCCAGATGGGCGGCGATGATTCTCAGCCCCGGAGCACAGTTCAGAATCAACGACAGCCGTTCGACGGCGTCCGGCCCCAGATGAATAATCAGCGGGACTCCAGCGGACTCGACGGCGCGATACTGATGCGTCCAGCTCGAATCGAACTCCCATTTCCTGCGTTGTCCGTAGACATGCTCTTTGACAGCAATGGCTCCATCACAGAGCCATTTCTCCAGGTCGTCACCAATGATTGGGACTGGAGATAGTCGCGTTTGATATTTCTTAGATTCAGCGAAGACATAGCGATTCTGCTCACGTGAGTCTGGAAGTGGATATCCAAACACCCATGCCGATTCGATACCGGAAGAATCGAGGAGAGCAACTGCTTCATCTCCTGTCATTCCAGCATCACCTGGAAGGCATAAAAGTGGAGACGTTTCCTGTTTGGGGTATAGGTGAAAGTGATGGTCGATCATTTCAGATACTCCGATATTTTAGCATCGACTTGAGGACGTTCTGTAATACGAGTTACAGGACGCTCTGCTATGACACGATCTAACGCCTCTGTCATAGAGGACGGAACCCTTTTCCCATCGGTGAAATAATGCCCCTCTACACTTTTCTGTTTCGTATCGTCTGCTCCGCTCTCGTACACACCACCTCCGAGATCTCGAAGCAATTTCAAACTGGGCTTATTCGACCTGTCTGAAGACCATCGAATCCGTTCGACTCCTGATAGTTTCCCGAGCTGCTTCATTGCCGCTAGCCCGAATCCATGTCCAGTGAATTGCGGAGCTATTGCTAGCTGAACGAAGTCGCTTTTCCAGATACTCACTACTCCGATGTTCTTGCGTTCAGACCCGACTTTTACCGTGATCAGATATTGAGCACCATTCTTGAAATCTTTCAACATCCATGGCTTGTACCGTTCAATAAGGAGGTCAAATAGCTTCTCATCTTTACCGCCTACCAACCTAATATCTGACGGCCTTTTATCAAGTGCAGACAGGGATTTACCGTTTTTCAATCGCTGTTGCTTGATGGCATCTGCCGCAGATTTCTTCATTAGATGACTTTGGTATCGGGGCTTTTCGTGTCCGCGTTCATCGTTGAAAGACCTGAAGGAGTGTCAATCCCCATTATATCCTTCGCTTTTCGATGCTCGATACGGACACCCTGTATTGAAGGTTCTTTGTTGTATCTTTCTACAGGTATGTATCGTTCGTCTTGGATTGTTCTTGGGATCGGGCACATGTCGCATACATTCAAAGTACACCCTTCGCAGCAACCATCTTCCCTGCGAAGGTATCGGGCGAACCGTTCAAGACGTTCTTTCCCAGCATCACAGTTCTTTGCCCATTCAACCCATGCTGACAATGCAGCTTCGTTATCAGTCATCGTAAGTCTCCTTTTATCCTACGACCGTCCCGTTCCTACTTCCGCCCATGGCCTGACGGAATGGATTGACGAGTGAGCCGAAGTCATCGGCGAGTTGCCGTTTCCAGTGTTCCATCTCGCCACGGAGCGAAGGTAATTCCTCGGGATTAAGCGTGATATCCCCGACCTTCGACGCCTGAAGTCGCTTGCGAGCATTGCCGATTTGAATCTCGATATCTTCGAGCTGTCGAAGGTCACCACGGACCAATTCGAGACCTTCATCAGTGAGGCGGTCCAGAGCGTCATTGATGTAGAATTCCGGCTCGATGTGAGTCGGGAAAGGCTGCCCCCACGCAAGGGCGAGGTTACTCCAGTTCTGGTATCCGAGATACCGTCGCACTTTAGCCCGTTCTACTTCGTTCAACGTCGCCATGTTACGCCTTCATTCCGGCGAGTCTTCCGATCAGAGATCCCGGGGAAACAACGATATTGAACCGCTTTGCTGCCCGGATGATCTTCAGGGCGAGCGCCATCTTTTCCCCTGGATTCACGGCAATCTTGTCGAATCCGGCGATGGCCTTCTGGACGCCAGCCTCGTCGTCCAGTTTCGGTCCACCTGGACTGACCGGCGGAGCGCTACCCGGCTTTGCACCGAACAATTTCACGCCTTTTTTCAGCATGACCTACTCCTGCGTTCCGATGGGAAGACAGATTCCGCCGGCCTGACGAATCATGTCAACGGAGATTTGATGATCGAAAAACTCTTTGCCTTTCTTGAGGGTAAGAACACGTCCATCATGAACGATTCTAACCTCGTTTTCCAGGCGATACTTCCCCGAAAGCTCTTGAGCTTTCCCCCGTACTTTCCACGATGAAAGGCGGACCTCATGGATCAAAACACAATCGACAGCATGACCGGCAATCGCGGCGGTTATCTCGGTCGAATCCTGGGCAAGGATGATCTCTTTCCCGGTCTGCTTCGGGTCGAAGCCCTTCCGAAGCGGCAGGCCGGAATAGTCACCATGGCTTACCGCTGCGAAGATGTCCTCGGCTTTTAGGATGATCTCATCGTCCTTTGGAGCAGGAGGTTTCGGGCTTTCGGGCTTGGCTTTGGGCTTGACTTCGACCGGCTTTTCATCAGCCGGAATCACCGGACCAAGGTCGCCAAAGTCATCGGTTTCGCTGGAAGGACTATCGAGGAATGAGCTTTTTTTACGCGCCATGCTCCAAGCATAGCACACGGAATCAACTACCGTCCAGAGAGCCGATTAGATGGCGTGAGCGATGATGACGCCGCGCCGATAGCGACGGGTCGAAGTCGTGATGTCCGAAGCGCAGAGGATGTCGCAGATGATCTTCCAGGAGAACGCCGTGATTTCGCCCATGCGGTCGAACGGAGGCCGGAGGATGAATTCGATGCGATCGGTGTTCAGCGACACGCCACTGGACGAAGCGGGAATCGCGGTCTGGCGCTTGTCGATATCCACCTCGGGAGGGGTCGCTCCCGGGGGAATGTATTCCTCGTAAGCGTGTCCATTCCCGTAAATGAAGGTCAGACCGACTCGAACGCCGGTGTGATTCACGACCTCTCCGCCGATTTCGGGAGAGCATTGGGCGGAACCTGTCGAGGTCGAAACCAGCGTCCCGGAGTTGAGGCTGTCGGGAACTTCCGGGTTCCTCAGGAACAAAGCTCCGGCGAGCTCGCCGAGTGCGTAGCGGCGATAAGCGTCCGGGATTCTGTCGGTACCGATCATGCCGCGCACGAGCGGATCGAGCAGGAGTTGACCCTCTGAATAGGGCGACAGGTGAGCGTGGAACATCCCGTCCGAGAAGGTCGGAACCTTCGGGGCGGCACGCAGGCTCGATACTGCATTGATGATGTCGGTCAAGCTCAAAGTGTCGCCTGCTCCGAGGTTGTCTACCGTGTTTCCGCCACCGGCAAAGATGACGTTCGATCGGTTCGCTGCCAGGACCGCCTCACGGGCCGCTACGCCCACGGTGAGGGCAGCGCCCAGGGTAATCCAGCCCGGCCCGAAGGGAAGCAGAGCATCGTCAGGATCGAATCCCACGACGGTGTTGTTCGGCTCTGCGCCGCCGAAGCTGACGGCCAGAGGAGATGAAGCGCTGACGGCCACCGGCTGGCCGTTGGTCGCCGAGTTCATCTCCATAAAGCCGTTCAGGCTGGCGACGTGAACCCGGAGAGCAGTCGCGACAGCCGCCGCCGTGGTGATCGTGTTGCCGGCGAGATAGGTCCGGTAGAGAGCTTGCCGGGTAATCCTGTCGATGGTCTGGGCCGCGTTCAGGCCGATGGCTTGCGACTTCTCGGCGGATTCTTTCTGCACGCCGATGTAGTCGTGCGGAAGGTACATATCCACAGTGTCTCCCCATCGCCGGAGAGTGGTGCGGAATGCCTCCTTCGCGTAGGTCTTCGGAGTCGGGTCAACTCCGGGAGCCAACGGATTGATATTGATCGGAAGCAATCCGTTACGGGTGACGAGCTTGGTTTCGCCGATCTTCCCTCCGAATTCCTCCGGCTTCACGTCGGTCCGGAAGAGAGTTTCGGAGACGAGAGCCTCGTGAATCATGCGCTCAATGGAGCCGGTCATGATCAGGTCGGCGAGGTAAGGATTGAGTCCTACGAGAGAAATGGTCACGGTCTAACCTCCTGTGCAAAGCACGTTATTGGAGGCCGTCTACCTTCGACCTTTGACCGGCGTCGTCCCGTAGGTGTCAGGCGCTCTCTACGGGATAGAATAGGATAGGACTATCTGGAATGCAAGCGACTATCCGAGATGATGCTCTCGTTTGTACGCCGTCCATTCCTCGTCAGTCATCTGGGAAGCGTGTTTCTGACCGGCGGCGGGAGCTTTTGGAGGCGGTCCACCGGGGGGAGTTGTGGTCGTAATGGGAGGGGTCTTCACGTCTCCAAGGCCGAGCGCCACTCGCTCCCTGGGGTCTTTCAAGAGACCATCCAGGAAGGCGTTTTCGTCCAATTCCTGGCCGTCAGGGAGTCGATTCAACTCGGCTTCGAGCCGGAACATGGCGTAGTCCGTCCCGGTGATCCCCTTCGATGCGAATACCCGGTGAAGATGAGCTGAAACCCTGGCCGATTCTGCCTCTGCAACGGCGGCTTGGCGGGCCGATTCAGCCTCAGCGACCTTCTTGTCGCGGTCGGCAATGTCGGCCTTATACCGCTCGATTTCGGAGAGTTTCAGGCGTTCCTCTTCCGCCTTTGCTGCCGCCAAAGCATCAGCGTTCTTCTTGTATTCCTGATAGGCTTCGACCGTCTCAAAACCAAGCGTTTTCAGCAGGTCAGATTGCGCCTTCAGGCGCTCTCGTTCCAGCCTTTTCCCGAGAGTCTCGCTCGTGAATTTCAGCTCATCTTCGGCTGGCAGAACAGGAGTGGGTGGCGGTACAACTGGCGGGACTGGCGGAGTTTGCGGAGTCGAGCCACCTTCGTCCGGTGACAGGTAAATATGCGGTCTCATGATGTCTCCTTTCGTCGTTGGTCAGGAATTTACGGGGTGAAGTCGGCCTCGAGCCGGGCTCCGAAGTCGTCGTCTACGCCAGTCCCAACGCCGGGAACCGCGTAGTAGGTTACGTCGGCAGAGCAGACAGCCGTGCAGTCGGCTGCATTGAACTCGACGCCGGTTCCTGCGACGGTCAACTGAGCATGACCAGCCGCAGCACCGGTCCCTCTATCGTCGATGATCGACGCACCAGGAGCGGCGGCAGGGGCGTTCAGGGAAGCGCTCATGAGCATCGTGGCCCGCTTGCTCCGCAGGAAGGTACCAGCGCCACCAGCGGTGACTGGGATCGTCTCACTGACGAGTTCGCCTTCAACCGGGATGTAGGTCACCTCGGCTTGGGTCACGGCATCCGCTGCGGCGAACTCGATGTCACCGTTCTGATTGACGGCACACGCCCCGGCTCCTGGGGTCGCCTCGGCAACCGCGACGGTCTTGTTCCCAGTGGAACCGCCAACTGTGACCCAACATCGGAGAATCTGTCGGGCCTTTGCTCCAGTCGGAAGGGTCAGGATATTTGCCGTTACCGTGCCCACGGTATCCGTGTGGAACCGGGCCACGGTCTGGTGAAGGCCCGACCCTGCTTTTCCGAGTCGCAGCAGGTCCGGGACATTGTTGGGATTCGCCTTGTCCAGTTCGGTGAAAACGTCGGATGCCATTTCAAATACTCCCGGTCCTACGAGGACCTTCCTGCGATCAGGACTTCGACTGTTGCCTGACCGCTAATCTCTACAGACGTCAATAGATTAGCACCCGTTGTCGGGAATTCCAAGAGCGCCAATCCATTGATGGCGATGTCCTGACCTTGGGCGTCGGCGATGGTTGGGCTCGTGGCTGTCGCCAACCCCAGTTGAGTGCTTCCCGGGGTGGTCGTGAACGAGAGTTGTCCAACCCCGCCGCTCTCGACCTTGGTCGATACCCCGGTCAGGTAGAGTTGCCCTGCCACGACGGTTACCCGAGGCGTTGCGATTCCGGCAAGGGCCATCGCAGCATTGATCCTCGCGGCGCACTGAAGGGCGGTCTGATCGGCCACGTCAAACGTCGTGGTGACGACCACACCGTCGATGGTGCAGACCAGCGTCTCTCCCCCTCCGAATCCCGTTGGAAACGCGCCAGCGACCGCCAGAGCCGTCGCGGGGAGCGCATAGAGCCTGAGCATCACCTCGGCAGTGGAGCGCAGGTAGATCAGCTCCACTCGGGTCAGGTCGTCCACCGCGTCCAGAGGCTCGAAGGCCGCTCCGACTGCTCCCGAGGTTTCGAGGTCCACCTGCGAGCTGACGACGGCCTGGTAGTACCTCCGGCCCGTGGAAGCGCCCCCGGGGCCGAGGGTGAGTTGTTTCGAGTCCACGCCCTGGCCGGTGACTCCGGTATCGGACTGGACGGTGAGGGTGCCTGACGCCTGAACGATCTTGCTCATACGGGGGATTGTAGCACGGGAAGTCGGGAATGGCGAGAATCGTCAGATAAAGCTCCCATGGGTGCATCCTGCCGAAGAGGTCATGCTTTCCAGCACCTCATTGTATGCCGAAAGGCGACAGCCTATCAGGCATCGTTTCATGTCGATACCGTTGACGATTTCGGAACGCTTTCGAGAATTCCATACTTCGTCGAATCTGCTCGTTGATAGGTCTCCGAACGCCAAGTCGCCGTTGTACTTTATCCCGGAATGACAACACGGATAGACCTTCAAATCAGCACCTATGGCCGTTGACAAGGCAGATCCATGACACCGACTGAACCTATGACTCACCGTGTTATATTGCCGCATGTCGTAGTTTATAGAGAACGCCTCATCCTCGATTCGTCTCGCCTCATCTATCTGAGCTGACACGTCAATGACTCTATACATGGGCACGCCGTCTCTTCGGGATACCTGGAAAGGTTTGACGTGGATATAGTCGAAGCCCGTCGATTTCACGAGAGCCGGTATCATCCCGATTTCTTCGATGATTTCGTCTCGTAAGAGCACACCGGCTCCGAGCGATACCTCGGAGCTTGCAGCGTTTCTCGCCGATGCAAGCATGGCCATATTCTCGATGATATGGTCGAAAATGTGACCTTTCGTTCCGGTGACTTCTTCGTGAGACAACCTGCTACCAGCATTGAGCGATACCCGTATCCATTTCACCCCAGTGATACTCACGATTCCTGCCGCCATATTGGCCGTCAGAAGCGTCCCATTCGTGTTGATTCCAAGGTCAAGCCCTAAGTCGGAAGCGGCCTGTATTACACCCAGAAAGCCGTGGTGCATCATCGGTTCGCCACCCCCGGTGAAGACGATTGACCGCACTCCGAATTCCGAAAGCTGGCCGAGTATCCCGATGGCCTTTGAGGTTTCGATACTCAGAGGACTTCGATGAGGAAACGTGCAACCCTGACATCGAAGATTGCACGCCATCGTCAGGTCGATATCAACGGTTACGGGAGGGGGATTGCCTCCGAGTATCAGGGATGATACACGGTCGATGTTAGCATATATCTTGTGTTCCTGACTCGTTATCTTCACTTCCGATACTCCTCTCTGATGATAGCAGGAACGGTCCGTTTCCAGTTGATTCGATGGTGGAGTCGTCGATGGTTTGTTCCCATCATCTTGATACTGATACTCGACGGCTGATACATTACGGAATAGAAGCTCTTTACGTATGTCCCGCTGTCAGCGTATACATCGCTCATTCCCCCGGGATTCACCTGCGTAGTTAGTTGGTGAATTGCCACGCTGGTGACCGTCAGGAACAGGCCGCCGCGGCTTCCGGTATTCGTGTATGTGCTGACATCTTCATTCATTCTTCCGAAGAACTTGAAGGGTCTTTCGACGTCGCAAATGAACGTATTCATGCACTTTCTACGTCGCCAGATTGAATTGTCCAGTCCGTTGTTCTGACCACCGATGAAGTCGCCACATTGGGCCATCGAGATACTGAGCGCATGGATGGATTGAAAGTACCGGAGTATCGCTGAGAGTATGCCATCTAAATTGACGATTGGCTTTTCTATGTATTGTCCGCTCGAATCGTACTTGTATGCGAATTCTTTATAGTCGTCATCGAGTTGAATAAAGTACCTGACTCCGACCTTCTTGGCCATCTCGAAGCAGGCATTTCGAGGGTATGTGACGCAGGTCATTTCAGGCCGGTTGTCGCCAATATCGGTGATTCCAGCTATCGCTTTCTTGTCGTATACCAGAACCTTATCGCCAAAGATTCGATGATACTCTTCGGCCGTATTGTCCTCATTGTAGATGACGATATAGACCTTTCCGGTATAGCCATGTTTCTGAAGTGCATTATAGGTAAGTACCCGGTTCGGACGCCCATGGGTGATGATGAAAGCAGCAAAATTGTCAGGCATCATCTTCGTCACCGTCCGATTCTTCCCCGGGATAGTCCGCGTTGTACTGAGCGGCAATTTCATCGGTGAGCTTGACGTATCCAAGCTCGATGGCCCGGTTGAAGTCGATGATCACCAGGGCGGAATCTTCCATGAGTCGCTGCACTTCCGGCTCCGATTGTGCGTAGTAGTCAGCGATCTTGTGATAGTTGAAGACGGTATGACGACGGGCCGCTACTTTGAGGAATTCCTTTTCGTCTTGCGGGATATCTGAAGCTCCTATCTTCCTGATCAGCGCCCTGGTTTTCTCGGAATCGAATAGGTCTGAGATCTTCGGTTTCTCCCCGGTCGGAGTGTAGATAGGAGCTGTGATGTTCCGGGTGTAGGGATTCTGGTTGTCGCCAGAATCGCCTGGGTTGTTTCCTCCATCTTCTAACGCATCACCGGAAATAAGCGCCTGATACTCATCCTCGTACCACCCGATATCGGCCAGGTCGGTTCCGAGATCGGCAAGAGCAGCCAGTTCCGTCTGCAAGGACGCGTTGTCCCAGTCTGAAAGCTCTGCTGTCCGGTTGTCCTGAATGGCGAAGGCTCGCAGGCTTTTATCGCTGTCACCGGAGGTCACAGCGGCAATATGGGTCCGGCCCAATGCTCGAGCCGCCTCGATGGTCCCATGGCCTGCAACGACGACTCCTTCCGTCGTCACGACGATAGGTTTCTTCTGGCCATAGGCGTAGAGGCTCGACTTGATCGCCTCGATTGAACGGTCGCCATGGGTGCGAGCTTGGCGAGGATCAGGCGTCAGACCCTTGATGGGCAGGACGATTGTTTGCAGGTCGGGTTCGATGAACGGGTGCTGCAATGAAAGACATTCGTCGCCTGTATGGGTCCAGCCCTTCTTTTTGTCGTAAAACCACTTTGAGCGGTCAAAGGATGGCGTCTCTTCGGTCGTTTCCTTGGTCTTTCTCACGGTGTCCCCTTTGCTTTTGCGCGAGCCCGCCTGCGAGCCCGGTTGGTCTGCCACGCACTGTTGCGCTCCCACATCGTATCACGCTCCGCTGGTGTAAGCTCCCGGGAATGTTCGGTATCCGGCCATTCTGCCCGCCATGGAATGATCGTCTCGCGGTCGTTCGGGCGGGCCGGTGGACGTAGATACTCGCGACCTGCCCCGTCCCTGAAGTTCTCGTTTTCAGCCTTCACCTGGCCATGAACGCCAATAGAATCCCAGGCAGTTCTATTGTCCATGACGGCGAGTATCTTCTTCCGCATATCTGGGAATTCCCGGATACCATCGCCGATAGACTCGAAGTTGACGGCGTTCTGGGCTTCGGCGACTTCGGTCCTGACGATGCGCTCTGCCCAGTAGCGATGGCGGACAAAGAGACCTTCGGGGATATCTTCCTCAGCGATGCGAAAAACGACACCGGGGGAGATCTCTGTCGCTCTGACAGACACCAAGCCACGCGGCCCCCCGAGAGAGACCAGTCTGTTCGTCATTTCGTACTGACTGACCCCCTCCATGAATCCGTCTGCTATCGTCCGCTGCATCACGTCAATCATCGACATTCCATAGCGGTCAACACTTGTCGCATGACGAGCGAGCAATGACGGGCGAAGTCTGGCGATAACTGCCTCGTCTATTCGGAGAGGTACGGCGATTCCAGTGAACTCACGTTCAAGAGTCTCGAAAAGTCGAGAGGTAGCAACGGCGGAAGTCCTCGCCGCGTTCATCGCCTCTATCTCGGTGATTCCTGCCAGTCTCGCTTTCACGTAAACCAGAACATCGGCCATCTGAGACCGATAGGCGAGCATGGAAGCCTCGGTGAATCGCATCTCTCTGCCGCCATGGAGCGCGTTCCACTCGCCGAGTCTTCGAGCGAGTGAGGCATCGGCCGCGACGAGCAGAGTGAGGATCTCATTCGCCGCTCTACGGCCTTCAGGGGTCCCCAGAGTAATGAGCGCCTGTACCCTGGCCAGGTATCGCTCTATGACCTTGTCGGCCTCTCTGACGCCCACAGGCTACCTCTGCGACGCATTGGGAATAGGTGGTTCAACCGGCGGAGTAGTAGGCGGAATCTCGTGAGTCTCAGGCGGCAATCCACCGGGCGGCCCGAAGATCGAACGCGCCTTCTCGCTTGCTGCTTCCGCGTCTTCGTCAATGCGGTCAAGCTCCGCGTCAACGTCTTCGATGTCGAGCATTGAGGCGAGCAATCCGAGCGCTGTTTCCCGGGAAAGAACGGACTTCCCGCCGGTTGCCAGTTTCACTGACTCAATGCCGATCTTCCTGTCTTCCCAAGTCGCCGGGAAGTAGGGCGGCCATTTGAGCGAAACACGAGAGGACTTCCCGGGAATACGAGGCTTTTCGATGATCACCTTTCGAGGTTTGCCTTCCTCGTCGAGGATAGGATTCCCCTCGGAGTCGTTGACGTCCTTTTCCTCGATTATCGGGTCAAGCTCAACTCCGCCCTGTCGAGCCTGTTCGAGCAGTGCCTTCATAACCTCGACAATCGCCTCGCCGTACTGATCCCGGAGGATGTCGCACTTGGCCAGCATCGGCGCGAAACGGACCCTGAGAGACGCGGCTGAAACCCCGCTACCTGACAGCTTGTCGGGGTCCAAGAGGACGACTTCGGCCTCGTCAAGCTCATTCTGCTTTATCTCTCGCATCCACGACTTCGCGGCGTCAACCGAGCTACCAGAAATCTCCATATAATTTGCGCCTGATGGCGAGTAGATGACGGTACCAGTGCCCTTGCGAACGAAGGTCTCGTCCTTCCCCTTGTGGTCGTGAATAACTACCGTTGGGTCAACGTTTGCAGCGGTCCCCTTCTGCGTAGCCGAGGCGAGCCGGTCAAGTTCGTCGAAATCGTTCATCTGGCCGTCGAAATCGGAATTGCCGTCCACTTCCTCGCTGTTCGGATCGTTCTGGACGAGCAGAACCGGGCACTTCCCAGCCCCGTGTTGAATCACGGTAGAACGCCAGGAAGTCCATAGCGGAGTTGCCGCTACTTCGTCCGGGATGTCTTCCCATGTTTGTTCGATGGTTTCATCCCAGTATTTGACGCGCCATAGGTTGACCTTCTTCGATGTGCCTTTCTCGAATACTCGACTCTGATAGTCGTATGCTTTCAGGACCTTACTAGGGATGCGTCCCGCGTAGTCTCTCCACTCGAGAACGTCGATCAACCCCGGGGAATGCACCTCAATTATCGGCTTGCCTTCGACGTACCCATAACTCAGGAAGATCGTTCCACAAGCACCGCCTTTATTCCTCGCCTCGAACATCTTCGTTCGGAGCTTGGCGACTCGCATCAATTCCCGGACGTACTCTTGAGCATCGGGGTCGCCTTCGACGGTGAGAGACGGGAATCTGTCATGGCCGAACAGCATCGTTGTCAGGCGCTTGACGATGATCTTCCCCAGGCGAAGCGAAATGCAGGGCTTTCGCCTTTTCACGGAGATGTAGGCGTCCACCTGGGCGTCAAGCTCTCCGCCCTGGAACATGATCCGTCCGTCCCAGTCAAAGCGTTTGTGGTCGTGCTGAGTGCCTCTGAGATACGACTCCAGCTTCAGCAGAGACGCCCGCCTCTCGCCGTCGATTATCTGGCGAAGAGGTAGCGGCGGAATGTTGCCGCCTTCGACCGGAGAATCCGGGCTTTTGGGGTCAGTCTTTGGCTTGCCGAAGATGATGTCGAGGTATCCCATATCGACAGGATACCACAGGGCGAGGGATTATGCCCGAGCGGTCACGGTCACGATATCGGTCGCAGCGAGGTTGCCCCCGCCGCCGGCGAGGGTAATGAGGATGTCACCATTGTCGATGAGGAAGGTATCGCCGACTGGACTGAAAACGACGCCCAATGCTGTCCGGCACTGGACCATGAACTCGGTCACATTGAACGGGAAGGCGATCCGCGCCTGAGCGACAGCGACGTGCCCTGCTCCGATGGTGAGAACGGCGCTTGACTCGGTTTTCAGACCGGCTGCTCGACCTGCTTGGAGGTTCAGAGATTCGGTCGTGACTGTCGAGCAGGTATAGTTCGCGAGGTTCCAGGTCACGACGATATTCGGGTCCGCCGAGATGATATTTCCCTGGGGAGCATCGGCGCTCCGAGCCCGAAGATGGGTCACGTCGATCTGATCCCAGAACAGGTATTCGGTACCGCTCAGGACAATGGCAGCGAGCAGATTCGCCATCGTGGTATTCGGATCGCCCACCGCGACCACGAACTCGAAGGCAGCGGGAACACCTGGGGCGATTGCGGTGTAGGTATCGGCCCCTACCTGGAACGTCTGTCCAGCGACAGGAAGGCCGGCTTGAAGAACGATCAGGGTCGCCACGGAACCGAGATCACTGTCGGTTAGGACCCAACCGTTGACCGCTCCATTCTGGTTTACCCAGAGCTGGTCAGTCACGGTGTTGACGTAGATATCACCGATGGCCCCGGCCGTCCCGGCTCCATCGTTCGGGTTGACTGCCCCGCTGGAACGAGCTGGCGGATTCCTCGTGTCCAACTCGGTGAGAGCCGCTTCGACTGTTGCCGCTGCGCCGAGATTCGCTTTCGCGTCAGTGCCTACCAGCAATGCACCTTCAGCACCGCCTACAACGCTGTTGATCTCGGCCTGAGAGTAGCCGAGTACGAGGGTCCGATTCCAGGTCTGCCCATCGGATTCCCAGGTGTAACCGGCGTCGGTTTGGGCGCACATATGAGTCTCGTTTTCGAGCAGATTCGCGAGAGCTCGCCCGAGTCCAAAGTGCCCGGTTCCTGGGTCGGCAGCTGGAATGGCGGCTTCCGTCGCAGCGGCAGGCTGATAGTCGTCGCGCCCAGCGGTCACAAAATCGACGATTTGAATCGCCCCTGCTCCGGTCAGGGTCGCGTAAACACGGTCGGTCCGTGGACCGGCGAGAATGCGCCTGAGAATGACCTGTTGGGCGGGCAAACCAGCGAAGTAGCGGTCGAGACTAGCGGTGATCAGACCGCGCCAGAGCAGCGAATTGGCGAGCAACGAGGCGACCAAGTTGACCTCGGTTGCAGCGACGTTTCCGCCGATTTGCACCTCGAAAGCGCCGGGAGCGCCTGCGACGAATGTGAAGGTTTCCGGGGCGACACCATCGTCGATGGTCAGGGTGTCTGTTGGAGACGGCTGACCAGTGATGGACAGAATCATTCCGGCGGCGACACCGCCAGCCGCTCCGTCGATGAGTTGGGCAGCCGAGAGCAGTTCTTCGCGCCAGCCGATTCCGGCGATGACCAGGGCGGTAACCCAGTCCTGGTCTGCAAGAGCAAGCCATCCGAAATTGGTTCCATCGGCATTGCGATACAGGGCCACACCGGGCCGCAGGTAGTAATCTCCTGCGTCCCCAGCGGTTCCAGCTCCGGCGTTAGGGTCGCCTGCGCCGCTCGAGAACTTCACAGGGTCCTGGCCGTCGATGAAGGTAAGAGCGGCCTCGACATCGGCAGCGGCTCCGAGATTCACCTTCGGATCGGTCCCGACCAGAAGCGCGCCTTCTGCCGCCGGGACAACGCTGGCCAGTTCCGCAGCGGTCGCACTGTCTGCCGTGTCCAGATAGGTAAGAGCTGCCTCAACGGTTGCAGCGCCACCGAGATTTGCCTTCGCGTCAGTACCGACGAGAAGAGCACCTTCCGATGCTGCTACCGCCGATGCGAGTTGCGCCGTGGTCCGGTAGCTGTTCCACGCCGTTCCGCTCGGGTTCGACGTGCATTGCCACCACGTTCCGAGCACGGTATCCCGGTACCATTGACCGAGCAGTCCGGTCACGACTCCACCGGGAGCGACGATTCCAGTCAGAACCGGAGCGCCCCCGGAGAGGCCGGCGGAAAGGAACGCTTCGGCCATACCTTCCGGCCACTCGTCGGAGCCGTAGCGCTCCTTGAATTCGAGTACCGGGGTCGCCATTGTCGCAGCGACATAGGGGACCGTCTGAAGCCCGTAGGCGTTCAGCGCGGTAACGGGTACTTCGGTGTCACTGACGACATCCCCGGCCTTCATTCGCCAGGTCTGGCCGCTGTAGACGCCTTCGTATCGGTTCAGTACGAGATGATCAGCCATGGGAACCTCCTATCTATCCTTCGCCGGTGTTCCCGGCTTCAATCCGAACACTATCACGAAAACTACTCCGCAACACGTAGCAGAACCGTTCGAGTCGCTGCCAGGGTATCGGCGGTGCGCCGCACATAAAACCGACCTCCTGAAACGAATCCCTCGTCAACTTGGTCTAGCCGCGTCTGGTAGACGCTTCCACCGGCCAGGCCAACACCGGAATAGACGATGTACCAGCGGTCGGTAGCAGCCGGAGGATTCGCAGTATCCCGGGAATCGAGCGCCCATACCTCAAACGTCACCGTCTCAGCCGTAGGGGCGTCCAGACCGACAATGAGGCGGGAGCAGAGCCTTCCACTCCTGTCACGCTCCGGCAGGTCTACGATGTCCTCTACGGCCACAGAGGCAGGGTTCGCCCGAGGGTCTGCCTTCGCCACTCCAGCGGAGACTGATACTTCAGCATTCCATTCCATGAGATCCTCCGACAGCGCGGAAGAGTACGGGGCTTTCAGCCGCGCTGAACGACATATTCATTGGCCGGAAGTAGTACAGCCCTGCCGACTGATCAGCCGAAAAACACTGATAGAGTTGGTCGAGCCGTGTCTGCACGACATGGCCACCTTTTAGCCAGAAGAATTTCGTCATGTTCAGGATCAGATACCATCGTCTATCAGCCGGGGACGATTCCAAGTCACGACTGTCGCAAGCCCAAAGCTCGAACTGAATCCAGTCAATAGTCGGAGCGTCCAGCCCGATGATCACTCGCTGGTCTCGGCCACCCAGAGGCCGCCCAAGGTGCGGCAGGTGGAACAGGTGCCCAGGGTCTACCAGCCCCGGGAAGTCCCGTGGGTCTACCCCTCCGGCCCCGTCAGCGATGCTCAACTCGGCGTTCCACTTCACGGGGTGAGCATATCACGACATCAAGGTCAACGGTAGGTTGCTACTTCTTCGGACGAACGCATATCCCGACATGTTGTTCGACGTTTACTGGTCCGTATCTGAAGATGCTTTCCAGGTATTTGCGTTTTGCAAAGTTGTCGAGGGCTTCTTTCTTTGCCTTGACGTTCCTCGGAAGATCTAAGACACCTTTGGTCCACTTCGGAAGTCTTCTCTTTTCCATATTGGTCCGTCTCCTGTAGTTCAAAGTAAGTAAATGTTTGGTTCTTGTCAACGGTAGGTTGCGTCATCGTCGTAGCTCACCCTCGGAGCGAGGTATTCCCTGACACCCTTGTCGCATATCCACGACGCCATGAGGCGATCTCCTGTGTGCGTTGACGGGTCGTAATTGTAGCACTCCTCGATCCATTCCCTGACCTCATCGTCGATAGCTTCTGCGTTCTCGCTCGACGGTGCAACGAGGAATCCTCCCCTCATTAGGACGGCGAGAGATTCGACACCTCTCTGCTCATCCCACTTTTCACGGCCTGTGTTGACGGCTCGACAGACCAGGCCGATCTCGTTCCCAAACTCCGCCATCCACCTTTGAGCGGCGTTGCCTTCGACGAAGATTTCGCTCCCGAATTGGTCGCTGACGTGACGGCACTCGTCCAGCATCTCTGGACCTGTCCAGTGGCCGGAGCGAATGTCTACGATGATCCGGCGACCATAGGAATCGACCGCGACGGTGAATAAGCAGCTTACTGCGTCCGATTTCTTCTTTCCCATGCCAGGGTCGAGCCCGGTGAAACATGGGAGGGGTACGCCGTTCTGCGTAGGGGCTCGCTTGAGGAACGACCTGCCCCTCCCCATCCATAGCATATGGTCTATCCAGGACCACTTGAAGCGGCGACTGGCGAGGTCTAGGACCTGGCATAGAAGCGTCCTGGCGAAGGCTGTAACAGTCGTTATCTTCCGCCTGTCGAGTAGGCGTATCAACGGCCACACTTCCGGCCATATCGGACGCCAGAGCGAGGGATCATCTTCTGGATTCTCGACAGCGGAATACCGGAGAGACTTCCACCCTGGACGCTTTATGAGTCGGTGGAGTAAGTCGTCTTCATTGAAGGGCGTACCAATGGCGAATATCCGGCCGAAGACGTTGTTTTTATAGTCGTCAACGAGCCGCGATACTGCGACGGTATCGAACCACTCTTCTTCTTTGTCACGAGCGTACTTTGTATTCGTGTTTTGGAGGTCAAGCCCGTCGTCATAGACGATGAGGTCAAGCCGAGAAGAGAGGATATTCGTCGAGCCGCTGCCACGGGCTTGCACCGACGGGTCCCGGGAAGAATAGGAGCGAGCAATCGTGATGTCGGTATCGTTCCAGAGGTCGCCCTTCTTCGTCCCCTTTCGCAGGTGAGGGAATACCTCGCGGACCTTCGGATTGTACTCAATTTGCTGGCGAAGGAAGCGCAAGCTCTTGGACGCCATCGCCTCGTTTCGGCCGATAAGCAGTATCCGCAAGTCGGGGTTGGTGCCAAGCTCCCAGAGGATTCGTCCTACCGATATCTGGTAGGACTTCCCGTGTTCCACCGGAGCGATAATGACTCCCCAGCGGACGTTAGATAGGAACGATTGCCACTCTCGATGAAATGGAGCGTTCTTGATCGCCTTGCCGGTCTTTTCGTGAGGCAGGGCGTATTCGATAAAGGCGGAAGGATTCTGGCGAGCCAGGGCGATCTGGCCAGCTTTGAGAGCGTTGTATCCTGCGAGTTTATCTGCCTTTGACGGGAACTTCTTGCGGACTATCTCCTCGATCTTTTCAGCCTGATCGAGTAGCTTCTTCGCGCCTTCCCTCAGCTCATTGTCAAAGCTCATTTCTCGGATTCTTTGCCAGCTTCAACTCCGGTGCATTCGAGCATAGACGCCGACTTCCTGAGCATTCCTACAAGGAGATCATCAAGCTCCTTTTCGTTTTTCTTCTCGAGCTCAAACTCTGCAGGATCGACGGCAGGTTTCGCCGTAGGGCTCGACTCGATTCCGAGTATATCCCGGAGGAGTTTCAGGCAGGCAATCCGATCAGCGTAGGTCGGAATGACGTTGTGTTTCGAGATTCCAGCGGCAATGGACGCATCAAGGGCGAGGACCTTCCTGGTCAGTATCTCCCTGCGAGCTACTCTCAACTCGTCGTCGGCAGTCGTGAGGCGCTTTCTCGCCTGCTCGGCGTAGCGGATGGCGGTCTTCACAGAGACCACTATTCCTGCCTCTTCGAGCCCCTGCTTGAGCCCTTCGAGGTCGGTTGCACGACCCTGAATAATAAGAGCTTCGGCGATTCTGACTCGCCGTTCGACTTCCTGTCTCGATGCACCCTTCGGCATAGTGCTAAAGTTTTAGCACACAGATCCTAGATTGTCACCGTTTCCACCATGTAACAATTTGTTACACTTGGCACAATCTGACACAGTGCTAAAGTTTTGGCACCCTTGGGGCGCTTCGGAGCGCTCTCGCGTCTGTGAGCTTGCCGGTCTGTCCGGTGTGCGGACGTCACCGAAAGCCGGTTTCAGGGGGGCACTGTATGGCGTGCTACCAGATGGAGAGGAGACGGGCTGAGAAGCGAGCTACTGGCCGAGATACCTCCCGCACCTGAACGTTATCCGGTGCCGCTCGTACCCCTTCCACTTCCTCCCTGGCTTCCCGATACCCTTCACCTTCCCACCTCTCCTCCGACTCTTTCCGCCGGACTTCGTGAAAAGACTATCGACGAATTCCCAGAGAGCTTCTTCGACCTTCTCCCTGTCTTCATCTGACATCTTCCGTCCGCGTAGTTCCTCGGAAAACGACTCATCATAGACCAGAGGATCGTGAGGGATAGATTTCTCGACGAAAAGGTACTGATAGAGCAGTCCTCCGACGAAATAGGCGACGTACTGGTCAGTCTGTTTTTTGTTCATGCCGCCCTGACCTCCTCATCCGCCTCCCTGGGCACCATCGCTCCGCACTTGGGACAATAGAGCAGTCTCGAATTGAACGCCTCCAGATGCCCCGTGCATCGACGGCGAGGGCAGTATCCGCTCTTCCGCGATTCTTCGAGCGCCTTCTTGAGGCAATCCCGGCAGAACCCGTAGCCTGAAAAGGCCAGGTATTCCGTTGTGTTCTCGCTGCAATCGCATTTGCAATTGCAGCAAGCATTCGTCTCTTTTGGTTGTTTCATCTCATCTCCTTTGTTTCTCAAAAGATCAGAATCCCTCAAATGACCCCTGTCTGACTTTCCCGGACTTAGCGGCTTCTTGAACGTGTTTTACCGCCTGCGAAAAGTAGCTCTCTTTCAGCTCGATACCGACACCCTTCCGGCCCATCAGGACCGACACGTAAACCTCGCTTCCGACGCCCATGAACGGAGTCAACACGGTGTCTCCGGGGTTACTCCAAAGCACCAATCCTCGTTCGATCACGTCAAGTTGAAGCGGGCAAAGATGCTTCTCGTCCTCGGGAGACCTCCCGGATTTCGCGTCGAGTGTTCTGGTCTGGCGGATGTCCATCCAGACCGGCGATGCGTATGAACGCCAGATGTATTGAGAGCGCTTTGCTCCGATTCCTCCCGGATCATCACTGCCGCAATACTCCGTCAGTCCGTCAGGATGAGCGATGGGTTCTGCCGATTCCCCTGGCACTCGAAATGCGAGCAGATAGTCGGGCAGACCCGCCCGTACCATCGAGGAATCCTTGACGAGTTGCTTGTGCATCAGCCCGAGGCTGTGCGTCCGAGTCGCCTCGATAAGCGGGTCTTTCCAGATGACTGTCCGCGAGTGATAGATGAATCCTGCCTTGCCGAAAGCCCGGATGATATCTCCTGGGAAGTCCTTGAGCCCGATATACCCATCTCGTTCCTTCATCGCCGGGATATCTACGCAGTGAACAGCGCAGATTCTTCCAGGCTTTATGACGCGAAACAGATGGGCGATGATGAATCCGAAATGCTCGAAAAACTCCTCGTATGTACCGTTATTGCTCAGATCTCGGAAGTCATCCGAGTAGCAATACAGGTCAGCGAAGGGAGGCGAGAAGATCGAAAACCCGACAGAATCATCGGGAAGACTTCCGAGAACCTCGCATGAATCTCCGTTGTAGATCGCGTACTTCTCGGTAACAACTTGATTACTTACAGCCATGACGGCACCTTCTCTTTCTTGGTTTCTCTCACGATTTTCGTATCTTTCTGAACTTGGCCCATTGCCTGAACGATACTCTCGAACATCTGGTCTGCCGCGTCCTGCTTTCGCTGAAGGTTTCTCATAACATTACACTCCCCCTCTGAGGCGACAACATCTATTGTAACGGGACGAGTCTGGCCGAACCTCCAGCTTCGACGAACCGATTGATACCATTGCTCGAAAGAATGCGACGGAAACGACGTCTGATGGGCGCAGTGTTGCCAATTCAGCCCCCATCCTGCAATGGATGGTTTCGTCACCAAGACTCGAATCTCGCCGTTAGCGAACGCCTCCAAGGATTCCTCTTTTTTCTCATCTGAATCCTTCCCGGCAACCTGGACCGCTCCGGGGATAAGCCGCTCCAACAGGTCACCTTCGTCGTTCAGGTGACACCAGCATACGGCCGGCTGTCCGGTGTCTGCTACCAGTGAGGCAACCTTCTCGCATCGCTCAGGGATGGTCCTGCGACGTTCCTCGCGCTGTTCGGCAAGGGTGATTGCCGGGAGGTCAAACAGGAGCCCATCGCGTGGTCTGGTAGCACTGATTATGTGGTCGTTTACGATCAATTCTGGAAGCTCAAATGGGCCGTCATCACACCCGACATCTGATGGCTTGCGGACCGCCCTAGCCCATGTCGTCATCCATGCCCAGAACGCCTTTGATCGGGCATGTCCCTTGAGTCGCCATTGCGATGTTGAGCCGCCATCATGGGTGAAATATTGAGCGAGCATGTGCTTCCTGGCGAGCACTCCGAGGGCTTCTGACGAAGTTCCGAGCTCAATATAATCGTTCGGGGCCGCCGTCGCAGTGCAAAGCAGACGATAGGGTATTGTCCGCATAAAGTCGGTTATTGCTGTTCTGATCTTCCCGGTGAAGCTCTTCAATATACTCGATTCATCACATACGCATCCGGCGAAATCCCCGGGATTGAACCGATGGAGTTGCTCATAGTTCGCCACGACGATCTTTGTTTTGAGCGACCCATCCCGGGAAACACTCGCCTCGATTCCGAACTTCTCGGCTTCCCGGACTGTCTGGCGAGCGACTGCTAACGGCGTCAGAATCAGGATTCGCCCGTTAGTTTTCCTGACGACATTCTCGGACCATACGAGCTGTTGCGGCGTTTTTCCAAGCCCGCAGTCCTCGAAAAGCGCAGCGCGACCATGGCGCACAGACCACTCGACGAGAATCTGTTGAAAGTCGTATAGGAAATCTGGCATGAAGACAGGATCAAAGCCATGATCTGGCCCGATCTTCCCCTTCCGCTTCAGGAATTCTTCGTACTCCTCGAACATTACTCGTCTCCTTTATTAGGATTCGCCTTCCAGTCGCGCTTCGAGACATGAGCCCAGGTATCCTCCAGGATCTTCTCAGCGTCCCATCCACGCGCATTGCACAGGTCGCACATATAAATGAGAATATCACCGATTGCGTCCTTTGCTTCGTTCTCATGTTCTTCCCAGGAACCACGGATTCCCTGTTCCTGTTTCAGCAGAGCGTGGGACAATTCGCCGACCTCTTCGACGATGCCCATGAATGGCTGATGCCACGGACGATCTCCGAAGTTGTGTTCCACCCAAGCTCTCAAGTTTTCCTGAACGAGCTTCAACATTACTCGTCTCCTTTTATCGCTGCTTCAATCCGCTCCAAGGCGGACAGTGCCAGGGAGAGGTCAAGCTCCTCTGCGTACCGTAGGACGGCATCTCTGACCGTCGAGAGGTCAGTAGCCAGGCTGTCGGCATCGGGCTTCCTGCGGGCTACCCGGGCGGCCAGAAGGCACGCTCTCGTTGATCTTCGACAGACAGTCACCGAGGGATGATTCTCGAAAAACACGTGGAACCCACCGATGGAAACGACAGGAACCCCTACTCCGAGGGCAGCGCCGATCTCGATAAGCGGACCGCCTCTGCGGAGTATCCGGCAGTCGGCGATCAACACGTCCGCCGCGATAACTCCGTCGATGTCGAGCTTCGACCTCTCGCGGTAATCTGCCGGCGTCTCATCCTCGAAACCAACCGTCCAATCGTGCGTAATCTCGAACCCAGCGTCGCGGACTTCGGCCATCAGCATTCGGGCCGAATCCAGATCGGAAGAAGGCGCTGCTACGTAGGCTTTCATTCCGGGTCCTCCGTCGCGCTGTAGGTCGGTACAGCCTCTCCCGATACCATCCACCGAGTAGGAGGATCGTCGCTTCCGAACCTCTTCACCAGGACGGTCGCTGGGCTACCTCCGACGATCAGGTACTCAGCGCTGTCTCTGTCGTTTTCCTCCGCCCATTTCTCAGCGGCTTCTCCGGGGTCGCTTGCGAAAACCTTCCGTCCGTCTTCCTCTTCCTCGTGGCAGTCAGGACACCAGACAACCCACGATGGAGGGCATTTGTGGGATGCTCCGTAGGTGTATTCGCCGCATATCTTGCACCAATTATCGCTCATAATCATCCTCCATATCTTCCGGCTGGACGCCTAGAATCTGGTCGATTACGTCGCGATCAATGCCCTCGGATTCTCTAATCTTCGTCACCAGCTTTCCGAGATTGTCAGAGTTATAGGCGACGAATAAATGTTCGATTGATTCCGAGCCTTCCTGGATTGCTTCCGAGTGACAGGATGCAATAAACTCAACATCATCGTCAACGATGTCCCGAGCTTCCGGGTACAAGCATCGTGCTATGACGTAGCAGATAACCTTCTTGATATCGTCGTTCATTTAGCCACCTCTATGTCTATGGTGACCGTCGCCAATTCGTATAGATGGCTCGCCAGCTTTCTGGCATCATTCACGCTTATGGAGATCTTCGCGACATTACCGTCTTCATACTCAAGCCAAACCCATGGTCCAGTATCATCTTCATCATTCCCAACTTCTACTATCTTTCCGTTCACTTTTCACCTCTCAACGCGAGTAATCGCAGGTATTCTTTTTTCGAAGTCGGCTGATATATCTGCCAGACTTCGATATCGACTCGCGGTTCCACAGCGTATCGTTTCGCACATCCTAAACTGATTACCAGGCAATCGTCTGTCCAGATCACTCTAGTCAGAGCATCTTCAACACCCTTCGCGATGTTTGATGCGTCCGGTTTCTTCGTCGGGAATATCATCCCATTCAACTGAGCCTGTCGCCTCCATAGCGGCTTCTCGTCCGCCTGGAAGTAGGCAACTATGGCGAGCTCTACTGCTCCGCTGAATGGCTCGTGGGGCCGATTCCAGCTCGCTACCTGGGAAACCAGTCGCATCCATGCCCGGCTCTTGGCGTCGGTGTAGGGATGGCCGTCCTTCGAGAATCTGACAGAGCCTTTCCCGACTGGCGGACCCTTCACGACGATTCTGATCGGAGAACTACTCACCTTTCTCCTCGGCTTCCTCGGCTTCACTTGCCTCTAACACGTCTAGTTCTGCCATGAATGCGTCGTAGCAAATATCGCAGTAAGTGTGCGACGTAAACCCGCCTTCCGTGCCATCTCCCGGGTCGAGGACTAGGTTACATTTGCAGCAAACTCGCCTCATGCTGCCCTCGTCATCGCCTTGCGACGATCCTTCCTGGCCTTGGCCATAGATGCCTTCGACGTTGCCTTTCGGCACTCTGATTTCGCCGAGGAGAGGTCGGACCTTGCGGATTCTATTCGGTCGATGGCATCTTCGAGATTCCAGGAAGCTATGGAGTGAGAGTGTCGAAGATTGCCGATTTCTACCGAGATCTTTTCGGCCTTCATACCGAGAAAAAACCGCTGATTCGTCAGATCTTCCAGGGTCTCGTTCCCGGTGGAGATGACGGAATCATACTGTGCGATTCTTCCTTTACAGGTAGCGATTTCATGGTCGCATTCCTTCAGAAATTCCTGAGCATACTCGGAGCCTTCAGCCCCTAGTCTTGCAAGCATCCCCGCCGACGTATCAGCGAGAGAGATGGCGCATCCATACCTGGCTTTCCAGTAGTCGCAGATCGCCTCTGCGGCAGATACATGGCTATTGGTTTCACCAATCTCCTGCTCCTTCGAGCGAATCAGATCGAATGTATCTGACTGCTCTTTGAGCTTTCCTTCAAGCGAAATGCCGATATCTCGGCACTCGCGATCGAACTTGGCCTTGTCCTTGATCGCAGATTCAAGATCTCTTTTCGATTCAATCTTCCACTGCTTCGCTTCTCGGTAGTCCATAGTTGTCTCCTTCGGTCGTACCCCTGGCCAGGTTCACCTATCCTGGCCAGGGGAGTGCCGTACACCCCGGTTGCCCGGAACCTGCTACTCTCCCAGGGGGAGCGGAATCTGTCTCACGGAATTCAGGACGGTTTTCACCGTCCCTTTCGCGGCCTTTATCTGCTCGTTCAGCTCGGCAACAAGGGCGGTCCGCTTCTCCTCGGTCCTGCAAAGAGTCCTCCAATGACCCTCGAGCAGAGCAACTCGCTTCATGGCGTCCACGGAATCGTCATTGACCACGGCCTGGATCGCCTCTCTGGATTTTGAGATTTTCTGACGAAGCTCGGCAGTTTTCGCTCGTTTCTCTTCGGTAAGCCGCTCGACCTCATCGAAGGAATCCTTGACCCTTTCCAAGGCCGCTACGGCCGATTTCTCGTCCGCAACGGTAGGTTGCACCGCAGTAACAACCGAGGCTTCAGCCTGGACAGAAGCGGCTTCAGAAGTCGCCGGAATCGTCTCCGAAGAGTCCGATTGTCCCTGGACCACAAACACCGCCAGCTTTCTTGCGAGTCTGTCCTTTGGGGCGCTTTGGCTTGGAGCCACCCCGAACGTTTTTTGGTACAGCACTCGAAGCGCTTCGACGTTGTTTTCCGTCAACAGCTTCTCGGCCAGTAGTTTGATCTTCTGGTTCTGTTCCGGCGGAATCTCCGGCTGGTTCTCCAGAGGAATCTCCGGCTGGTTCTCCAACTGATTCTTCGGCTTCGATTTCTTCGACATCTTCCTTATCTCCTTCGTACTTATCTCCTGTCCATTTCGGACAGTCGATCATGTGACTCTCTCTTCCAATCGTGTAGGCAATTCCGGGGTTGCCCTTCTCTTTCAGCCGCTTTCGCTCCGCCAATGTAGCGGAGCGACCAAAGACGAGCCGCCCGGTATCTTCCTCGAATATCGCGATTGCATCGTCATCTTCAGGTTTTGTCTTCCCGTCGAAGATGACGATTCTCTTCTGTGGGTCGAGCAACGTTGTCCAGTTCCGTCTGACCAACTCAACGACCGGCTTCCCGCACCATGGACAGGCTATTGTGGTTCGTTCCATCGCCTCTCCCAGTCTGTCTCTCCGGTATTCTCAGAGGTGTCCTCAAAGTCTTCCTCGACTTGCACCGGAGCTTTCCCTCCGGTCAATGCGTAGGTTCCCTCGATATATCTCTGAGCGGCCCCATCGAAATGCAGCACGACGGAACCCTCTGTCCCTGCTCTGGAACGGCACTTCAAGACGGAGATTTCGGTATCGTCGCCGACTCCGCCTACTCCGTCCTGACGGATACGGTGGACGCGTATCCCGCTCCAGGAGACCTTCTTTATTTCGGACGATCCTTTCAAGTCATTCAAAACGACCTTCCGAGTAGCACCGTCCTTTTCTCGCCCGAGCTTCGCAGGGTGAACGACCAGGACGATGTGAATCATCAGGTCCGTTACCCAGAGAGCAAGCGCTCTCATAATCTGGTCGATGACTTTTCGCTCATCTTCCGGGCGACCGTCCATGAAGAAATGGAGGTGGTCCAGAACTATGAACCTTACTCCATACCTCTGGACGGCGATATAAATGGCGTCCTTCAACTCTCCCAACGGGAGGGGGCCGTGCTTGTCGATTAGGAAAACAGGCTTCCCGGTGACTATCGAGATGCCCTCTTCCAGTCGAACCGGAGTCATTTCATAGACTGACTCGCCGGTTTCCATCGAGATCAACGACGAAAGAATATCCGAGCACTGTTGCTCAAAAGGTGCAATCAATACTGGAACATCCTGAAGATACTGGGATCTGGCAAGGGCAGTTGTCCATGTCGATTTACCGCTTCCGGTGTCGCCGGTCACGACCGTCAGTTCTCCGTCCCTGATACCTCCCCAGATGGCGTCCAGAGCAAGCCAGCCCGTTGACCTACCCCTGGCATTGCTCCGGCTCAGAACGTCCCGTAGGTCCGCCGCGTAGTCGCCTATGGGCCGGACTATCGTCTCGCCGTAGGGTTGCGCGGCCCTGACCGCTGCCATGACCTCGGCTCGACTCATTCCCTGTTCGAGCATCTCAGCGAAATCGTGGCAGGGCGGCACGACTCGCAGGCAGCGATACCGCCCGAGGGTAGCAGCGGCCTTTTCCGCGCCCATCTCGCCGGGTTCGTCGTTGTCGTAGCAGAGATAGACGGTAGACGCCGGTTCAAGGGCGGCGAGCCACGATTCCGGGAATGCCGCAGATGCCCCTGTCGTGCTCGCTACGACTCGGGAGAATCCAAGCTGGGATAGGGCGATGGCGTCGAATTCTCCTTCACATACAGCCACGGTGCGCTTTCCCGGGGGAGCCTTGGAGAGGTCGGCAATCGTGTCAGCGTTGAAAAGGACGCTCGGGCAGCCCTTCCAACGCGAGTACTTCTTCTCGCCATCTTTCGGGTGAATCACTCGGAATTTCATCGCGACCAATTCACCGCCTGCATAGTGCGGAATCGTGATTGCTATTCGGTCACCTTCTCCGACTGTTCCCAGGCGGAATCGCCGGATCGTCTCTTCGGTGAAGCCCCTGGTATCCCGGAGATACTCCAGAGCTTCCGGGCTCGATTGGAGCCGCTCATGACACTCGACATCTTTCCCCTTTGGGGGTCTAGTTCCTTTCAATCCCGGGGAAGGATCAGCCTTTCCTCGGTAGAATACGCTCGCTTGAACAGGTCGGATTGCAACGTCATTGAGCCTACGTTTTATGGTCAACAGATTGCCTGTTTCACCACATCGCATGCACTTCCACTTCGTTGTTTCCGCCGAGAACATTAGGTGCTTCGTCTTCCCACAAAACGGGCACTCATCCTCTATGAGTACCTGTGTTTCGCCTTCCTGATACTTCCACTTCCAGCCTTTTCGATTGAGATATTCGAGGAGATCACTGTCCATCTATCCTCCGCATTCTTTAGTATACTCCTCATCAAGGCATTCCTCCGCAAGGCGAGTCTCCTCTTCCGCCTGGCGTTGTTTTTCCAGCCTTTCAATCTGTTTCTTCAGCTCGGCTTCCCGTCTTTGGTCTCGACGGTAAGCAGCCAAGTCATCCTCTCTTTCGGGTACTCTTTCGCCGGTCCTTTTTACGTACTCGGCGATGTACTTCACCGGAGCGTAACGGAACCAGAGTTGTATTCCCTTCTCGACTTGGACGCCGTTTCTTATCGCGACATCTATGGTATTATATCCGTTGTCACGGTGGAACGGAGAGTAGCACACTCCGGCGATTGCCATGCACAGATCGTCGGCAGTGTACCCCTCATTGATGCGAGCCTGAACGGCGGTAATCCTCTTCGGTAGTGCCTTCACTCGGTTGGGATTCCGACCGCTTCTCAGGCACCATATACCGATGAGCTTTTTAGTGAGCTCACTGGGTATCACGCCGTTGACAACGGACGGATCATGTGCAGAATAGGCCATAGCACTCAACCCTATGGACCGGCCCGACTACCACCTCGGGCCGGTCCTGCTTCTACCTCACGATCAGAAAGGAATGTCATCGTCAGTCGGAGGAGGAACGTCCGATTGATACTCGCCGGAATCTCCGCCTGAGTCACCGTAATCGCTTGGATTATCGACCTGCCAGTCATCCATCATGATCTGGACCTTTTCCAGATCTCTCTTCAGTAGCAGGAAGTATTCCTTGACTTTCGCCGACACCTTCCCGTTATAGGTGTCGTGAATGACGCGAGCCTTGATCGGCTCGCCGACGAAGATCATGGATATATCTTCGTCGCTCATTGCGTTGAAAGGCCGCTCCCGGCCGACCGCTTTGCAGAGGTTGGCCAACCTCCAAGAAGCTGCGGAGGTCAGGGTGCAGTTTTCGAGGACATTCTCGCAATGGTCGTAGGGCTTCCCGCCGGCCTCAAACATCGGCTTGCAGACGAACAGAATTCCATCATTCCCCGCTTTCGACGTGGTACGCTGGAACTTCTTGATGACGAGGACATAAACCCCAGGGGGGAGAACCGGTCTCTCGTCGCCGCTGCCTCCGCCACGTTTCGACGGGTCGAAATTCGTAAAGTCCTCCATCTAACTCTCCTTCTTTCCGCCGTTATTCACGGCTTGATTCTGCCCGATATGGACTGGCATCTTGATCATTGGAGCATCGGGATCTCGGGCTGGGCAGCCCTTGATTGCCCGATCTACCCAGTAGCTGATGTCCGGCTCTTCGCGCTTCCTGAGACCGGGCATTCCCTTCGTGTCGATGTCAGGCCGTCCCTCGAGGAGAACCTGATACACCGACTCTCTGTCGCGCTGCACGCGAAATGAAAAACCTACCAAATTGAAGAACTGCCCGAGCTGCGCTGGCAGCTTCCGCCCAAGAAGCATCATCTTCGTGACCGTCTTTGAATCGGCCCCTTCGCCGACTTCCGATGTCTCAGAGAGACAGGTCAGAACAACGTGCATCGGTAGGTCCCGGAAGGCTCGGACGAGCGCCTTGCTCCGGTCATGGATGAATCCGTAGTCTTCCATGACGAGCTTTGGCGGTTCGCCTCCCATGTCCCGACCTTTCTCCTCGTTTTTCGCCTTCCGACGAGCTAGAATCTCGTCCGAAATCAAGAGTTGCATCTCCGTGAATGAGTCGAGCACGATGCTTGAATACCCGTGCCCGTCCTTGCGTAGCTCGGTCAAGAGTTCTCGCAAATCGGCCACCGATTCGACCTTTACGACGTCGCCTTCCGGGCACATTCGCTGGAAGGAGAGCAGTCCTTGTCGTTCTGTGTAGGCGTACAGAATCGGCCTCGGAGCCGTTCCACAGAGCGTCGATTTTCCGCTCCCATTAGGCCCCCAGATGAGGACCTTTAGGTGGTCCTCGCCGGAGTCGCTCGCCTTTTTCACGCGGTCAAGAATGCTCATCAGTTTCTCCTAATTCCGACTGTGCCGTAGCCGTCGCCGTCGCCGTAGCCGGAGCCGTAGCCGTCGCCGTAGCCGGAG
>Ga0180007_10001089_pt1 | contig 38965 bp, 34 predicted proteins | sample MM_PC_MetaG_FD_121122 | JGI IMG/M metagenome (GOLD analysis project Ga0180007, IMG submission 121122) | Groundwater microbial communities from the Aspo Hard Rock Laboratory (HRL) deep subsurface site, Sweden - MM_PC_MetaG | ecosystem: Environmental > Aquatic > Deep subsurface > Groundwater... | reverse complement strand
TTTTTCCGTCGATAACGAAATTATACCAAAAAACGAGGCTTTTTTCTTTCTTTTTCACCTGCCAAGTGAATCTACTTTTTTAATTTTCCGTCTATAGTAGCTTTTCAATATCGGATTCAGGGGGTAATTCAAATTATTCAGAAGTAATAATTTATCCCGAAAGAAATGTACGTTGATTTGTCTTTGGTATTTGACTGGTCAGTGTTGAATCCTATTTTGAATTTAAATGGCTGGAAATAACAGGTTGATATTTCTGCTAAAATTGAATCAGAATAATCCTTGTAAAGCAAATAAACAATTCTTGTTTTATTAAGGGAAACATTGAAATAGTCCCAGAAATTCTGTTCAAATCCGATAGTTAAGCTGTTGCCCGGAAAACCCTGAACCATGAATAAAGTATTTGAAAGCGTAGGGTTTATGGATGAAAGAAGGTAAAGGCCTTTCTGGACGGTGTTTAAATCTTTGTCATAACTATATTTCGTCGAAGCAAGGGAGAGAGTTGTAAGTTCAAACAACCTGAGTGAAGCATTGGTTTCAAATGAACTTTGTTCTAAATTTATCCAGACATACCTTTTTGTTCTGATTTGGTAAATACGTTGTGAGTTGTTTGTGTTTTGTCTGTTTGCTCCAAGCTGGAGCCACCAGCTTGACTCCTCAAGCGGTTTGTTATCAAAAGAAAATCCCCAGCCTGCATTTAATCCTGTACTGTTGGTTTTGTAGTCTTCAGATTCCGGTGTGATACTAAGAGAGATCCCTGCATTAAAGTTTTTTCCCAAATTAAAGTTTAATCCTGAATAAAGTGTCCTTGTCACTGAAGAAATGCTTGAACTATAAGCAGAGTATTGAAAGTTTAAGCTTAATGTTTTACTAACATCGGCATTAAAACTAAAATCATTTGCCTTGTAAGCGTTTGGGCCGGAGGTATAGTTGTATCCTGCATCATAGGAAGAGAAACAAAAAGTAGGCAGGAAAATAATTAAAACTGACAGAAGAAATTTTTTCATCGTATTATATGCGATTGCTAAAAATCAAGTATTATTCTGGTGGTTACGCCCCTTTCATCGGTTTTGTCGAATTTAAAAGTATTCCTGCTGTAAGCATCATTCATTATATAGATTCCACCCAGCACCCAGGTAAGATATTTTTTAAGCTTAATACTGAATTCAAGGTTTGTGTTTACCCCGGTTGAATCAATTTTTTCTGCAGGAAGACTGGCATCATTTTTTTCAACCGTATAATAGGCCCAAACCTGTGTGCTTAAAAGGTCCTTAATAATGTCATAAACAATACTGATGCTGTAATTCTGCCCTGCTGTTAAATAATCTTTCACAAGATTTTGCGAATTCAATAAGTTTATACCCATGTTTAAATTTAAGCTTTTATTTACCGGTGTGCTCAAGTAAAACCCGTTGCGGTATGTAAGACAATTATCAGAAATGCAGGTTTTGTCAGTATAGTTTATACTCTGAAAGTCAAAGGAGACTGTTGCCGTTTTCTTTATCCTTTTAAAATAATTTAATGACAAAGTGTAAGTGTAATTATCCTGCAGGGCTTGCAGGTCTCCAATTGCTTCGCTAAAGGAATAACCTATAGTTATTTTTGAAAGAGTTTCTGCAGGCGGGATATATCCGGTATTAGCACTATAGGTTTTTTGAGTAGTCGTGATTTTACTTTTGTCTTTTTTTAAATTATTAAACCACTGGTTGTAGCCTAGCCCAAAATCAATTTTATCTGTTGCCTTGTAGGTGTTTTGAAAATCAAAAGTTCTTCTGTCATTTTGGATTCCCGGCGCTCCGTATGAATAAAAATCAGGCTGGGTTTCCTGAAGGTATAGTGAAGAAATTAGTTTTGATTTTTTATAGTTCAGCCCGGCCATCCAGCCATAATCAGTTGTTGTGGTTCTGGTAGAAACAAAAGCATTGTTACTTAGCATAAATTCTGTTTCGAGTTCAAGCGGTTCCGAGATTTGATAGCCCGCAATAGCACCCCAAACTTTGTTTTCAGAAGGCGTAGTTAAAGTTTGTGAACTTCTTTCTATGTTTCCCGCCTCTTCATAACTGTAAACATAATTTGTTCCTAATGTAAGTTTTGGAGAAAACTTATATTTAACCTTTGCGCCGGTTAACCATCTTTCGTTAATTATATTTGTTGCGTTCGAATCTATCGAAGGAGTTTCAACTCTTGCTATAACCAGCTCAGTGGAAACTTTGTCAATCCTGTTTTCAAGATATAATCCGCGCATACTCATGTTTGATAAGGCAAGCTTCGAAAAATTAGGGAAGATATCACCCAATTCAAAGCTGTAATTATTTCCATATCTGCTGAAAAGGAAGCTGAATAATTCGTTTCTTATGCCTGTTGTGTCTGTAGATTGTGCAGTATGGTAAGTATTAAAGAAAAATTGTGTCGGGTTTTCTGAATCGTAAGAAATACTATTTAAATTTATGCTTCCGACAAAATCTTTCCAGTTATTTTTATCCGTGTCCCTCAAAGACACATTTAGGCTCCCTCCGAAACTTTTCCAGAAGGCCTTATGTTCTTTAGGAGATATAGCCGAAACATCGAACCTGATGAAATCAGATTCAATAATATATTTATTGTCCATGATTAAATATATTTTGTAGAAATAAGTTCCGTTGTAATTTGTAGGGACTGAAAATATTATTTCTGTAGTTGCAGTCTCCCCTGGTCTTATATCGCTATTGTCTTTAACGGATCTTATTCTGCCCACATATTTTTTGTTCTCGTTGAATATTTCTGCCTGAACATAGTACTTGTTCTTTTCCCAGATTTCGTTCCCCTGATTTAATAATGCAGTCCTGAACGTGATTTGTTCACCGGCATTTGCCGGATCCGGTGAGGCTATAGAGATTTGGGCTTTTCCTTCGGCCAGTGCGTGCAGGTTTTGAGAAGACACAATAAAGACAAGCAGATATGAAAAAAAACACAAAATGTGCTTATATAAAATCCTTAACTTCATATAAAATAATTTATCATATAGAACCGGTTTTGTCAATTTGGTCATCAATTTGGCTTGACCTTTTATTTGGAATTTACTATATTGCATAATTACAGATGACAAAAAAACGTATCGCATTAGTTGATGATGATATTGGCATTCAGGAGATGTTAAGGGGTGAACTTGAAAAATCCGGGTATGAGGTAGAAGTTATTCCGGACGGCCAGTTATTTTTTGAAGCAATAGCAAAAAATAAGCCTGACCTGGTTCTTTTAGATGTCAGCCTGCCGGGCATGGATGGAATTTCACTATGCCATGAGTTAAAACGCGCGCCCGGGCTTAATAATATTCCTGTAATCATGCTTACGGCTTATGCTGACAAAAAAACAGTTGATGATTTAAAGACTTTTGGTGCTGAAGATTTTATTGGAAAACCGTTCAGTATATCGTCGATGAAAGAAAAGATTGAAAAAATATTAAAAACAAGGGAGGTATTATGATTAGTGGAGCAATGGGTACAATTTTGGTGATTTGTGTTGTCATTATAGCCTTGACTAACCTTTTCATAGCTTTAATTATCGGCCTGGTTCTATTAAGAATAAGCAATGTTTTGTTCCAGTTAGAGAAATTTGTAAGAGCTTTAAATAACTTTACAACAAGCAGCACGGGTATTTTCGGCACAGTAATCGGGGTTATAGCAAGTATGCTTTCAAGAAAGAATAAAGGAGGTTGCTAAAATGTCTGAAAAAAGTTCTGGAGAAACGATTCTTGTTTTTTTATTAGGTGGTCTTGCAGGCGCATGTTTAGGCATTCTTTTCGCACCAAAATCTGGCAAAGAAACCAGGCAGAGGCTTAAAGTATTAGCTGAAGACCTGGGAGAAAAGGGCCAGTGTTGGGTTGAAGAAGGTAAGGATAAAGTTGAAGATCTGGTAAATCTGGCAAAAAGTAAAATTCTTCCCAAAAAAGATTAATTTAGTTCTTTATTAAAAAGGTAAAATAAAATGCCGCGGTAGCTCAGTGGTAGAGCGCAGGTCTGAAAAACCTGGCGTCGGGAGTTCGATTCTCTTCCGCGGCATTTTATATTAAAAAAAATAATCAGGCTACCCAGTATTTCTCTTTGCCGGGATAGCTCAGTGGTAGAGCAACGGTTTCGTAAACCGTAGGCCGTGGGTTCAATCCCCACTCCCGGCTCATTTAACAACAGATTATGACAAAAACCTTTGAAAAAATAATCAAGCATTTTTTGCCCATCCTTTATTTCTCGGTTTCCCTGGCTTTTTATCTGCGCACTTATGATTCCTGCCAGATTAAAATTACTTTGATCCAAATCGGCGGAGCGTTAATTTTAATGCTCTGGCTCATAAAGTTAATAGAAGAATATGACACAAACTACTTCAAAAAGAACCTCGTAGTAATAATACCCATTTTACTCGTGTTGCTTTCCAATACGATTTCACATCTGCGCTCACCTCTTCAATATGCAAGCGGCATGGAGCTAATCCGTAAAGTTATTTATTTCGGCATAGCTCTTATAATAATGAAAGAGTTTAACTCGGAAGAAAAAATAAAAAGATTATTGGGTTGGCTGTTTTTTGCCTGTTTCGTTGCAACCTTTTATGGAATAATACAGTTTCTCGATACCAGGTATTTTCCTCAGGGCATGTCTGAAAGAGGCCTGGACCCGTTTATTTGGAGAGGCGCATTCGGTACCAGAATATTCTCGACTTTCGGAAACCCTAACTTTTACGGTGATTTTCTTGTAGTTTTAGGCCCTATATGCCTGGCAATGTTTTTTAAAACACGGCAGCCGTTTTTTGGTATCTTGTTTTTGATGACGGCATTCAACGCAATTTTTACTTCATCAAAAGGCGCCTGGATCGGCTTCACTTCCGGATTTATTGCATTTTGCATTCTATACGCATTGCATTTTGCCCATCTGCAAAAACATAACATAAAAAAGATTGTATCAATAATTGTTTCTTTAGTTTTGCTGATCTGCGCTTATGCCGTATATGATCAGATAATGAAAAGAACTGATTCTGTAAAATTCAGGGTCTATACCTGGATGTCCTGCTGGGAAATGATTAATACAAATCCGATATTAGGTACAGGTATTGGTACATTTTATGTGACTTATCCCGCATTCCGCAGGCCGCAGATATTTTATATCGAAGCAAAACATAATACCGAATCAGACCATCCGGAAAACGAATACCTGGAAGTTTGGTATGATGAAGGAATAGTTGGTTTTGCTATTTTCTTATGGATAATAGTTTTGTGTATAAATTCCGGGTTAAAAAATCTGAGGATATTTTCTGCAGTTGATTTACCTCCGCCCAATGCAAAAGGCAAAGCAACCAAAATAGTAACTGACCCGAGAGCATTTTATATGCTTGGTTTTCTTTCCGCATTTATAGGAATGTTATCGCATAACCTGATGTGTGTTTCTTTAAGATTTGTTTCGTCCGGTATCTTTATGTGGCTTCTCGTAGGTTTGATAAACACATTAACTATAAATAATCCGCTGCCTATGCAGGCATCCCAGCCAATTTTGCCCCTTCGCAACCCTATACCAAAAATTGCACGCAGGGTTATACAGTTCATAATAATCTTGATAACCGATTACCTTACAGGGACGATCGCAATAATACTTTCTATAGTAGGAATAACAGGGGCAACTATTTTTGGCGTGAAAGTCCCTTTTGAAGGTGTTTTCAGGGGGTATTTTATTGCTGACGTGCATCATAACATTGCCATTTTCCATTCAAAAAATGGGCAATGGTCGGATGCGTTGAGCAATTATAACATTGTTGCTCAAAAAAATTATGGTTTTATTATGGCCCACTATTTCATGGGCAATGTTTTCAATGACAGATGGATGCTCAACCGCGAGTATCATCCGGAATGGGGTGACCATGAAACTGATTTGGCCTGGTCAGGCATAAACTTGGGCAATAAAGGAAGAATCGATGTAGAAAGGTCCATAAGCAAATACCAGGATTGCTGGACACTGGCTCCAAATTACGTCCAATCACACCATCAGGCAGGCCTTTTGTACTTGAAATTGGGTGAAACTTACAGGTCAAATAATCAAATGGACAAGGCCAGGGAAGCATGGAAAGAATCAATAAAAAGATTTGAAATGTACCACCAGATCGACCCCATTTTCGCCCAAAACTATTACCGTTTGGCATATGTATATATCCAGATGGGAGATTTAAAGAAGGCTGAAGAAACCTATTGGAGGCATTTGTACATGGCTGAATCCCTAACGCAGCCAGGGAGCGATGAAAAAGAATGGGTTTCCAAACAAATTGGCAGGCCGGCAGAAAGCGTGCCGCCTGAATGCGAAATTCATAAAGGTAATTACCATTGTTTTTACTGGGAAGATTGGGGCCAAAGAAGGAATTATGAATATGCAGAAACCTATGTTAATTTGGGTAACCTTAAATATATGACTGGAGATGCAAAGAAGGCCGAAGAATATTATTTGAAAGCATCCACAATTAGAAAAGACAATGTATCTGCTCTGAAAAATTTAGCAGTAATTTACAATAAACGAGGCCAACCTCAGGAAGCTTTGAAAATGTGGCAGAGAATTCATGAAATTAATCCCCAAGATCCGGACTTGCTTCGAGTTATGTCTCCCCCGAAAAAGTAGAGAGAAATGAACAAATATTTCAGGTACATAATACTATTCCTTCTTATATTCCCGCCTATTATTTTCTTCACTGACCTCACAAGGAATCCTTATTTTTTCCAGATTTTTTTATTAAATGTCGTAATATTAATTTTGTGGATTTTGTATTTGGTTGACGCTTTGATGAAAAAAAGTTTCAAGTGGTCATGGAGCCCGATTGAGCTGCCCTTGGTAGTTTTTACCGGTTTTGCCGTGTTCACCTGGCTCTATGCTTATTTTTCAAATCAGCCTTATCTGATAAAACAAATAATTGAAGACGGAAAAAACCTTCCGGGTTTTGGAATTAACTATCTTTATTCAAGCATTTTTTCTGAAGGTTTTAAAAAGTTTATTTTTACTCTTGTTAATTTGCTTATGGCGTATTGGATACCTGCGATGTTAATTCCTATCATGTATGAAAGGCAGGAACGCGCAAAGTTTTTTAACACAATTATAAACACATTGTTTTTCGTAGGTTTTGTTGCCGCGTTTTACGGTGTTTTGCAATACATGGAAATTGAGCCTGTCTGGCCTAAGGCGCTTAACCCTTTTGGCGGCCGTCCCGTTTCTACGTTTGGAAACCCTAACTTTATGTCATCCTACCTGGTTATGCTTTTCCCCATTATTTTAATGACTTATCTTTCCCAGATTTCCGCGGCAAAAAAAATACTTTTTCTGGGAATGCTTGAAATATATTTTTGCTCCATCGTAGCTACAATGACCAGGTCATCCTGGGTAGGTTTATTTACGGCTTTTACGGTAATAGGTTTGTTCCTGCTGAAAGACTACAGAAAAGAAAAAAGCAAATCGATTTTTGCGCGCGAAAAGAAATGGATAATTGCGATCACTATCGTGATCATAGTCACTTTTCTTACCTGGCCCAGAAGCCTGGGCGGCTCAACGCCGATATCAAGAATTACAGAGATAGAAAATGTGGCTAATACTTCATACGGTCCTATGCATCAGAGGATTATGATTTGGTCCTGCGCCTGGCTGATGGTAAAAGACGACCCAATTTTAGGCAAAGGCTGGGGTTTATTTGAATTATACTACCCTTTTTACCAGGGTAAAAGTCTGTTTAATGACCTTTATCGCGGTTTTAGGACTCATGCAAATAATGCTCACGATGAAATTCTGGAATACTGGTCCCAGATAGGTACCCTGGGCGTAGCGTTTTATTTATGGTTTTTAGTTTCATTTTTTGCTTATGGAATATATCTTTACAAAAACACATTTTTGGAAAGCAAAAGATTAATATTTATCGGTATTTTGAGCGGAACCGCAGGTATGTTTCTTGATAATATATTCGGGAATGTGTCCACCCAGTTTTGCGTGCCGGCGTTCCTTTATTGGTGGAATATGGGCACACTGGTTGGCATGGATGATACGAGGAAAATTAAGGAATACAGATTGAATTCTGTTTCGAAGGGTATTTTTGCAGTCCTTATTGTTTTTTTCTTTTTTCTTATTTTCAAATGGTATAATTTTTTTCTCGGCGAAATAAATTATTTTCAAGGTTTCAAGATGTCAAAAAAAGGAGATGTCGCGGCAGCTATTCCTTATTTGGAAAAAGCTCACTTCAATAACAAAGAAGTTAACAGCGAGTATGAGCTTGCTAATTGTTACGCGAGATTAGGCCAGCGGGATAAATCTCTTTGGGCTTATTACAACGCTTTATCGGCCAATTGCGGTTATGACGAAATACATTTTAACCTTGCGACAGTTTATGCACAAATGGGTGACATGGAAAAAGCTTTAAACAATTACACTCAGGCGCTTTACATCAACCCTATTTCACAGGAAGGATATTTTGCGCTCGGAAACATATTTCTGATAAATATTGACAAAGACCCTGATAGGGCCATTGCGCTTCTTGAAAGGGCTGTTTTCTTTTTTCCGAACAATATAGATTTTTGGAATAATCTTGGTTTTGCCTATACGAAGAAAAACGACAACAAAAAAGCCGCTGAAGCCTATCGCCGGGCAGTAGAAATAAATCCCGAATTTCAGATGGCAAGGCACAACCTGGAAGTGGCATCGCAAAAAGCAGGAATAAAATCGGAACCGATTCTTGAATATGACAGATTGGTAAAAGCAGCTGAGCAGAAAATAAATGAGAAGAATTGGCCGGAAGTTCTTAAGTTATGCAAGCAACTGGTTGAGATTTCCCCCAACAGTTACAAAGCCCGTTTTTACCTGGCCAATGCATTTTTTACTTTAGGTAAAGTTGATGAAGCCATAAATGAGTACAAGCAAGCTGTTACTATCAGCCCATCCAACTTGCCTTCTTGGGTAAATTTGGGTTTGGCTTATTCGCAAAAAAACGATAAAGAAAATGCCAGGTCAGCATTTCAAAAAGTTCTTGAATTAGACCCAAAAAACCAAATAGCTCAGGAAAGATTGAATTATTTGAGATAATTTAGTAGAATATCGTTCACGCGAATTTATATGTTTTTGGAGGTAATTAAATGTCAGGACATTCAAAATGGGCTGGTATCAAGCATAAAAAAGGTGCTATTGATGCCAAGCGCGGAAAGATATTTACCAGGCTGATAAGGGAAATCACCGTAGCTGCTAAATCCGGCGGCGGTAATGTCGACAATAATGTGCGGCTGCGTAAAGCCATTGAACAGGCAAAAGAAGCGAACATGCCGCAGGATAATATAAAGAAAGCCACGCTTCGCGGGACCGGTGAGCTTCCGGGTGTAACTTATGAAGAAACGGTTTATGAAGGTTATGGACCGGGCGGAGTCGCAGTCCTGGTTGAAGTAACAACAGATAATAAAAACAGGACCACAAGCGAGCTTAGAAAAACTTTTTCCAACAGCGCCGGAAATCTTGGCGAAAACGGAAGCGTTGCGTGGATGTTTTCAAAAAAAGGGAGCATCACAGTTGAAAAATCAAAGTATTCCAATGAAGACGAGCTTATGTCCATATCGCTTGAACTTGGCGCGGAAGATTTTCAGGCTGATGAAGATAACTTTGAAATAATAACTTCTCCGGAGAATTTTGAAAAAATTAAGCAGGAACTGGAAAAGAAAAATATACCCATCATGGATGCCGAGGTTACCATGATACCAAAAACCTATATCAAACTTACCGGTAAAGAAGCAGATCAAATGATTTCATTAATGAATGCTCTTGAGGATAGCGACGATGTCACCAATGTTTCCGCAAACTTCGATATAGATAAAGAAATACTTGAGAAGGCAGGTGTATGATAGTTCTTGGCATAGACCCCGGTCTAGCCAGATGCGGTTGGGCGGTAATTGAACAAAAGCCCAATAAGGAAAATTCAATAGTAGGTTTTGGCTGTATAGAAACACCAGCAAAAATGGATTTGCCGCAAAGGTTGTCGATTCTTTATTCATCCCTTGAAAATATCATCAAAAAATATAAACCCCAGATAGCCAGCTTAGAAAAACAATATCTTTTTCAAAACGCAAAATCAGTCCTTGCTACCAGCCAGGCCCGCGGGGTAATATTGCTTGCGATGTCCAGCAGCAACCTGGAGATAAGAGAATATAACCCAAAACAGGTAAAAATATCCGTAACAGGATATGGGGCGGCAGATAAGCAGCAAATACAGCGTATGGTAAAGATAATCCTGAAATTGAAAGAAATTCCAAAACCTGATGACATTGCTGATGCAATGGCTGTTGGTTTATGCCATTTGAATTCTTTCGATTCCCGCCTGCAGACTTTAGGAGTAAAATGATCGCATTTTTGGAAGGTATATTAGAAGAGAAGTCAGTTGATTCTGTAATTCTTGCTGTAAACGGCATAGGTTACGATATCAGCATATCAGCTGTTACCTACGAGAAATTACCTGCAACTGGAAAACTTGCTAAACTCTATATTTATGAAACCCAGGGAATTTACGGCGGCGGAATAACCCTTTACGGTTTTACAAACCTGGATGATAAAGAGATATTTCTTGTATTTAAAGACGGGCTCAAAAATACAGGATCAAAAAAAGCCCTGGATTATATGGATAAAGCGACGAAATCCCTTCCTGATTTTCAGCGTGCCGTAACACAGAAGGATACTAAACTGCTTACGTCTATATTCGGGTTTAGAAAACCAACCGCAGAAAAAATAGTAGCCTTATTAAACGATAAACTTTCAAAAGTTAAAATTACAGGAAAAGAAAAGTGGCCCTCCGGAAAAACAAACGGTAATATGCCGGAAGATGCAATACAGGCACTGGTTTCGCTTGGATACAAAGAAGCCCAGGCACGCCATGCCGTAGAAGAGAGTTTGACAATATTGGAGAATCCCGTAAATGTAAGCGAAATCATTAAATTAGCGCTGAGATACCTGCAATGAATAACGAAGAAAATCTGACTAACAGAACTACAAACCAGGCAGAAGAAAAAGTTGAAACAACTCTGAGGCCCAGGGATTTAGCGGAATTTGTCGGCCAGGAGAAGTTGAAACAAAATCTGCATGTATTTATTGAAGCGGCCCGCAAAAGAAAAGAGCCACTTGACCATTGCTTATTTTATTCCCCTCCCGGCCTTGGAAAAACAACTCTGGCTCATATTATTTCTAATGAGCTTGGAGTAAACCTGCGCTCTACAACCGGCCCGGTGCTTGAAAGAGTCGGCGACCTTGCCGCGATATTAACCAGCCTTAACGAAGGAGATGTTTTCTTCATTGATGAAATTCACAGGTTAAATCATGTTGTTGAGGAAGCTCTTTATCCGGTAATGGAAGATTTTAAATTGGACATCATTATAGGCCAGGGGCCCAGCGCAAAAACGATTAAACTTGATATCCCTAAATTTACCCTCATAGGCGCAACAACCCGGGCGGGCCTTTTAACATCTCCTATGCGCGCCAGGTTCGGTATTGTTGAATACTTGAATTTTTATGCCATAAATGAATTGGAATCCATTATATTGCGTTCAAGCAAAATATTAAATGTTACGATTGATGATGAATCGGCGCATGAAATCGCTCTTCGTTCCAGGGGCACGCCAAGAATCGCAAACAGGCTTCTCCGCCGGATCAGGGATTTCGCTGATGTAAAAACGCAAGGCAAGGTTGGAATCGGCATAGTTAAAGAAGCCATGCAATCCCTCGGTGTTGATGCATTAGGTTTGGATTCAATGGACCTCCGGATTTTGAATGCAATTATAGATAAATTTTCGGGCGGGCCTGTAGGTATTGACACTCTTTCTGTTGCTGTTTCGGAAGAAGTGGATACTCTTACCGATGTTTACGAGCCTTACCTTATTCAGGCAGGTTTGCTGGCTCGTACAGCCCGCGGAAGAGTTGTAACCCCTGCCGCTTATACTCATTTAAAAAAAACCAGGCCTCAGAACCAGCAAGAATTGCGCTAACCTTTTTATAAAAAACCAATTATATGAAAATTGTAACCTCAAACAAATGTTGGCAATACAGTTATCCAGGTTATAATGAAACTGCACAACGTATCCAGACACCTTTCGAATGTTTGAAAGTGAAAAACTTTGAATTTGTAGAACCTGAAAAATGTGCTGAAAGCGATATTTTAGCAGTTCATACTAAAGCCATGGTAGAAAAAGTCAAAACTTTGGCTTTTAGTGACCCGGACATAAAGCCGATTCCGGGAATTTACGAATATGCCTTATTATCTGCCGGCGCTGCGATAACGGCATCAGAAATTGCGTTAAAAGGTCTTCCCGCTTTTAGTTTAATGAGGCCTCCCGGCCACCATGCCACAAAAAGCCATTCCGGAGGTTTTTGTTATTTTAATAACATAGCAATAGCCGTAAAAAAACTAATTTTGTCCGGAACCGCTCCGGTTGCTATTTTAGATATAGATTGTCATCACGGTAACGGGACTCAAAACATTTTTTTAGGTAAAGAAAACATTCTTTTTGTTTCTTTGCATCAGGTCCCGCTTTATCCAGGGTCGGGGTTAACTTCCGAAAAAAATTGCCTAAACTTTCCCCTGCCGCCTGAAACGGGAGAAGAAAAATACCTTAAAACATTGGAAATTGCGCTGAAAGAAATAGAAAAATTTAAACCCGCTGTAATTGCAGTATCAGCAGGATTTGATACATATATAAGGGACCCGCTTACTCAGATGAATCTTGAGACAGCTACATATGAAAAAATAGGCAAAATGATAGCCGCCCTGCATACAAAAAGGTTCGCTGTGCTTGAAGGCGGTTATAGCAGGGATTTAGCTGAATGTGTTTATAATTTCCTGGAAGGTTTCCGTCGCTGAAATACGGGTTTTATTTTGACATCGACCGATTATTATGATACTATTTTAAGTATGTTTGATAAAATTCTCCTGCATCATTGCTGCGCTGTTTGTACTCCGAAAGTCCTGGAGTCTTTCAAAAAAGAGTTTAAAGAGGTTATAGGTTTTTGGTTTAATCCGAATATATATCCCGTTGATGAACGTAAAAAAAGGCAGGAAGCCCTGAAAGTCTTTTCTGAAGAAAAAAAGCACAGGCTTATGGAAAAGAATGATTACCCGGAAGATTTGTGGAGCAAGAGTATAGAAAATAACAGCGGAGAGCCTGAGAGATGCAGAATCTGTTATTCAATAAGAATGAAAATAACAGCTCAGACAGCAAAGAAGATGAATATTAGGCATTTTTCTACTACATTGCTTTCCAGCCCGCATCAAAAACACGATTTGATTAAAGCTGCGGGTATTCAGGCAGCAGCGGAAGAAGGATTGGATTTTGTTTACAGGGATTTTAGGCCGGAGTTTTATGAGGGTAAGAATGAAATTTGGAACAAAAAGTTATATATGCAAAAATATTGCGGATGTTTATATTCCATAAATGAAAAAAAATAAATTACCAATTCTTTTGTTATTAGCATTTTACGCCGCAGTTCTTCATGCAGGCCGGCTGCCGGATACAATAATTAGAGTAGCTATTGAAGAAAATGCGGATAAAGTCAATATTGGCTGCGAAGGAGAATATTATTATTGCGACTTAGTGACAGGAGAAAAATGTTTCCTGGCAGATAAGGATATCTACCTGGTGAAACCATTAAAGAAAGGAATACTTATAGGTGATAAGGAAATATCTGCAAATGAACTCAGGTTTTCCCCAGAAACAGCCAATCAGTGTGTCCGTATAGAAGGAAAAAGATACCGCGACAGCATATTGATAAGAAAAACAAAAACCGGTAAAATAACCGTGGTAAATGAATTAGGATTAGAAAGTTATTTGGCGGGTGTTCTTACCCGGGAGGTAGATCCTGCCTGGCCGATGGAATCCCTAAAAGCGCAGGCTGTAGTATCACGGACATTTACATTAAGCAACCTTGACAGGCATAAAGATGAAGGTTATTCATTATGCAATAAGGTACATTGCCAGGTTTATGGCGGAATGGACGGTGAAAATCCAAGGACAAATAAGGCTATTGAAGAAACCCGGGGGCAGGTCCTTGTTTATAACGGTCGGCTTATAAATGCAGTTTTCCATTCCTGCTGCGCAGGTTATACAGAAGATGTGAAAAATGTCTGGAAAAATGATTGTAAAACTGTTAAATACCTTACGGCGGTTAAATGCAAATTTTGCAAGAATTGCCCGCAGTATTATTGGAGCAAAAACGTAGAAGAAAGTTATATAAGAAAAAAACTCGTTTATAAAGGTTACACGGGCATTGCCGAAATAACGGGAATTTATTTTCAAAATAAAACCAAATCAGGAAGGTCAAAAACTATCAGGATAAAATATATCAGTAAAAAGGATAAACCCGGCGAGACAAGCATCAGTTCCGCGAAATTCAGGCTGTTTGTTGACCCCTGGACGATAAAAAGCACAAAAATCAGCTCGATAAAAAGGATTAATGACTCAACTTTCAAATTTACGGGCAACGGCTGGGGCCATGGCGTTGGAATGTGCCAATGGGGCGCAAAAGGCATGGCTGATAAAGGATATGATTATAAAGAAATAGTGGCGCATTATTACCCCAGCACAAAGATAGAAAAATGGGAAGAATGAGCGATTTTGAATATACTCTCCCTGAAAGTTTTATCGCCCAATTTCCTAAAGACAAAAGAGATGAAAGCAAACTCCTCGTTTTAGACCGTAAAACCCTGGCAATTCAGCATCGTATTTTTAAGGACATAACCGAGTTTATTAAACCCGGAGACTGCCTTGTTATAAATAAGACAAAAGTTTTCCCCGCAAAAGTATTTTGCAAAAAAGCTACAGGAGGAAATATCGAAATCCTGTTTTTGCGAAAAATCAACGAAAACAGCTGGGCCGGGCTTTGCCGTCAAAAAATCCTTGATAAAAATCTCTTTTTTTCAGATGGGAAAATAAGCGCTAAAGTTCTTGAAAAAAACGATACGGGTGAATTTATTCTTGAATTTGAGCCCGGAATTGATGTTTTTAAACTAATTAATGAATTTGGAGAAATGCCCCTTCCTCCGTACATAAAAAGAAAAGCTGAGAAAAGCGTTTTTAAAAAAGATGATTACAAAAAATATCAGACTGTTTATGCGAAAGTAGTTGGTTCTATTGCCGCGCCGACGGCCGGTTTGCATTTTACGGAAGATGTCCTGAAAAAGTTAAAAGAAAAAGGCGTTAAAATAGCAGAAATTGTCCTCCATATAGGCTGGGGTACGTTCAGGCCTATTATTTCTGAAGATGTTTCAAAACATGTGATGCTCCCGGAAAAATATGAAATTGGGACCGAGCAAGCTGAAATGATAAATTGCGCGAAAAAATCAGGCGGTAAAATTTTTGCCGCAGGTACCAGCGCAGTCCGCACATTAGAAACAGTCTCGCAAAATGACGGCCTAATAAAACCAACAATAGGAGAAACGGGGTTGTTTATTTATCCCGGGTATAAGTTTAAATGTGTCGATGCCATGATAACTAACTTTCATCTGCCTAAATCAACGCCAATTGTTTTAGTAAGCGCCCTGGCTGGCAGAGAAAATATTTTAAACGCTTATCGCAGCGCTATAGAAAACAATTACAGCTTTTATTCATACGGCGATGCAATGTTGATTCTATAAACCGAAGATAAAAAAATGTTCCAGATAATAACAAAATCAAAAAATACAAAGGCGCGTATTGGAAAAATCACCACTTCACACGGAGAGGTTTCCACTCCTGTTTTTATGCCCGTCGCCACCCAGGGTACGGTAAAAACAATTTCAAATGATGAACTTCGAAAAATCGGGACTGAACTTTTTATTGCTAATACCTATCATTTATACCTTAGGCCCGGCCTGGAAATAATAAAATTATCCGGAGGGCTTCATAAATTTATTAACTGGGAAAGAAGTATTATAACCGACTCAGGCGGTTTTCAGGTTTACAGCATGGCAGATTTAAGGAAAATAAGCTCCGAAGGAGTGTCGTTCCAGTCGCATGTTGACGGCAGCACTCATTTTTTCAGCCCAGAAAGCGTGGTTGATATCCAGATAAAATTAGGAACTGACATTATGATGTGTTTCGATGAATGCCCCCCCTACCCTTCAACGTACGACTATACGAAGAATTCCATGGAATTGACCTTAAATTGGGCAAAAAGATGTAAAAGCCAGCTTATGAATTCAGATGTCGAACGGCCAAATCAGAAACAATTGATTTATGGAATAATCCAGGGCAGTACCTATTTGGATTTGCGCAAAGAAAGCGCTTTAAGGACCATTGATCTTGATTTTGACGGTTATGCGATCGGCGGCCTTGCGGTAGGCGAGCCACAGGAAATTTCACAGGAAATTATTGATAAAATTACGCCTCTTTTGCCTGAAAACAAACCCAGATATGCCATGGGAATAGGAACTCCTGAAGAAATCTGGTCCTATGTTGAACAGGGAATTGATATGTTTGATTGTGTTTTACCTACAAGAAACGGGCGAAACGGGCAAGCGTTGACTTTCTCAGGCAAACTCAATATCCGTAACGCGGAATACGCGAAAGATTTCAGGCCGCTTGAAGTAGGCTGCAAGTGCCCTGTTTGTGTCGAGTATTCCAGGGCTTATATTCACCATATTTCCCGCTGCGGAGAGCTGCTTTCTTTAAAGCTATTATCTTTACATAATGTGTTTTTTATGCTAAAATTAACCGATTTAATTAAAAAGTCGATTCTTGAGGGTAATTTCAATCAGGAAAAGGCAAAGTTTATTGAAAATTATTTGGGCACTAAAAACAACAGCTGATGCTAAAAAAAACACTTTGAATGGATGACGCAGATGACGCATTTGTCAGTGAAAAAAATGAACTCGTCAGATTGAACATTGCGTGTGCAATTGTAAAAATAATCGAAAGGAAAAAAGAGAGGAAACCACAATGATTGAACTTCTTTACGCACAAGCAGCACCAGGCGCAGCAGTACCGGCAGCAGGCCCAATGGGAGCATTAGGCGGATTTTTGCCGCTTATAGTTATCTTTTTCATTTTTTATTTCCTGTTAATCAGGCCTCAGCAAAAAAGAGAGAAAGAGCATAAGAAATTGCTCAACGCATTAAAAAAAGACGATAAAGTTATTACTTCAGGCGGAATTTATGGAACAGTTATTAACGTAAAACCTGAAGCTGTTGAGTTAAAGATTGATGACAATACAAAAATTCAAATCCTAAAATCAGCTATTGCTACGGTTATAAACCCGGCCGGTATTGAAGCTGAAAAAAAAGCGTGAGTGAGATAATATGAAAAATTTACAGTTGAGGATTTATCTGGTTATAGGAGTTCTGGCTGCAGCTACATATTTCCTTTTCCCATCAATTCAATGGTACAGTATGGGGCAGCAGGAACGAGAAAATAAAGAAAAGTCCAGGGATAAAATCGTATCAAAAGTAATAAATTTGGGTCTGGATTTGAAAGGCGGAACATATCTTCTGCTCGAAATTGATGATTCAAAACTTGAAAAAAACACCAGTGTTGCCGATGCACTTGAGAGGGCTATTGAAATTGTCAGAAACAGGGTTGACCAATTCGGGGTATCAGAACCCCTTATCACTAAACAAGGCGAGAAATGGATTGCAGTGCAATTACCCGGAGTAAAAGACCCTGAAAGGGCCAAAGAAATCATAGGTAAAACAGCATTGCTTGAATTCAGGATTGTTGATACTTCCGACAAGTTACCCAATATATCGGCAAAAATGAAAGAACTCAATCTCAGTTTTGAAGAAGCATCTACGAGAAAAGAAATACTGAAAATGATGCCAACTGGTTATATGATGCTGTCAGGGAGAAATGACGGCAGTTTTTACTTAGTAAAATCATCCCCGGAAATTACAGGCGCTTACCTGGTAAATGCAAAAGTAGAACTTGGCGGAGAATTCGGCCTTCCGAGAGTCGGCATAGAATTCAACAATGACGGAGCAAAAATATTTTCACGGGTTACTGAAGCTAATGTTAACAAAAATCTTGCTATCGTGTTAGATGGGGTAGTTCAATCTGCTCCAGTTATTAGGACAAGGATTCCTGACGGTAAAGCAGTTATTGAAGGCAATTTTACAATCGAAGAAGCGAAGTTTTATGCTACAGTTCTTCGTGCAGGTGCCCTGCCTGCCCCGGTAAGAATAATTGAGGAAAGAACAGTCGGCCCTTCATTGGGTGAAGATTCAATTCGTGCAGGAACACTTGCTAGTGTTATAGGGCTTTTGTTGGTAATGATTTTTATGATTGTTTACTATAAGCCCCTTGCAGGTACTATCACGAATATCGCATTACTTTTGAATTTCTTTATACTGTTTGGTGCCATGGCTGTCTTTCATGCCACTTTAACACTTCCTGGAATTGCAGGTATAATACTTTCCCTAGGTATGGCAGTTGATGCCAATGTATTGATTTTGGAGAGGATGCGTGACGAGCTTGATTTGGGTAAAACGAGCCGTGTTGCCGTTGATTTAGGCTATGAAAGGGCGCTTTCAGCTATTGTAGATTCTAATTTGACTACACTTATAGCTGCAGCTTTTATGTTCCAATTTGGAACCGGGCCTATTAAGGGATTTGCAGTAACTCTTACTTTAGGTATAATAACTTCTATGTTTACGGCGATTTTTATAACCAAAATCATTTATGACTATATGTTTAAAAAGAAAATGGTGGAGAGAATAAAATTATGAGACTATTAAACAGCACAAACATTGACTTTATCGGTAAGAGGTATATTTGTTTTGGTATTTCCACAGCGCTAATACTTATCACTATCATCTCCATTTTACTGCATCACGGCCTTAATCTTGGTATTGATTTTAGCGGAGGCTTGCTTGTTGAAGTAAAATTCAATGCACCTTTCCAGATTGAAGCAGTAAGAAAAGCATTAAATGATTCCGGGATTTCTTCCTTTGAGCTGCAGAGTTTCCCTAACAAAAATATGGTTAATATAAGAGTCAAAGATAGCCAAGCTGCTTCGGCAGAAAGTATTTCTTCTCAAATAAAAGATGGATTGAGCAAATCTGATGCTACGAAGGATTTTATAGTTGAACGCGTCGAGTTTGTAGGTCCCAGCGTAAGCGAACATCTTTCAAAACAGGCCATTTGGGCGATTTTACTTTCCTTTGTTGGAATAATTGTCTATGTTGCATTCAGATTCAAATCGCCGATATGGGGTATTGCTGGTGTATTAGCATTGATACACGATGTTGTTATTACTATTGGGATGTTTTCTGTATTTGACAGAGAGATAACACTGACCGTTGTTGCTGCTTTGCTCACGCTTGCAGGATATTCAATAAATGATACGATTGTAATTTATGATAGAATTAGAGAAAACATCTCATTGCTGAGAAAAGAATCGTTAGGGAATATTTTAAATGTGAGCGTAAACCAGACTCTTTCCAGGACCATTATCACTTCTTTAACAGTTGAAATGGTACTACTGACTCTATTCTTTTTTGGAGGAGATGTTATTCATGATTTTTCGTTAGCCCTTTTGTTTGGTTGTATTATAGGCACCTATTCCACCGTTTTTGTAGCTAGTCCCCTGGTTTACGAATGGACTATGTACAAGAATTCAAAACGAAAAAAATGAAAATAAAGAAATTCAAGGTTTCTCTAAGAAAAAAAGAAATATTCAGGAACCTGAAACTTACAACAGAGATAAAAGAAATTACACCCCAGCTTGATGAGGCAGTCTTAAAAGAAATAGAAAAATCCAATAATTATTTATCTCCGGCGGGCGTTACCGAAACGTTCCCTCTTTCAGAAGCGCTGAGTAAATTTGAATTAGCTCCCCAGGATTTTGAACAAAAGCCTGTACCGATATCAGTAAGTGTCATCGTTGTAACAATCGGAAATACAATTGAAAAAGAAATAGAACTTGCCAGGCAAAGCGGCAAACCCTTGCATTCCGAAATCATCCATAGTCTGGGGCTTGAAGCATGCAACAGCAGCCTCAATTTCATTTACAGGATTATTAATGAAGAATCGGCAGAAGAAGAATGCACATTGCTCCCCTTGGAAAAACTCTCCGGCGATATTGAAAAAAGCGTTACCAAGAAAATGGATACACAGAGGATAGGTGTATCTATTGACGAAAATAATCAAATTCACCCGGTTTATAGCTGCGCAGCAATAATCAGATGGATCAATAAAGTTAAGAAATGAATTTTTTCCTCAACAAACTTAGCGACAAAACCCTTTCTTTCACCGCTTACCTTTTGATGAAATTAATAGGCCATACCTGCAAAATAAAATTTGTAAATGAAGACATTGTAAAAAAGGAAAAAGAGAAGAGCAAGGGTGTAATTTACGCTTTCTGGCATGGAAGGCAGTTTTTACTCATCTTTAGCCATCGTTTCAGAGACATCTGCATTATGACAAGTTTTTCCAGAGACGGCGAATTACAAACAAATATAATTAAAAAATTGGGTTATAAACCTGTCAGAGGGTCGCACAATAAAAGAGGCGCCATTGAAGGCACTCTTGATATGATAAAATTGGCTAAAGAAGGCAACAATATAGCTTTTGCGGTAGACGGCCCTAAAGGGCCGGTTTTCAAGGTTAAAGACGGAGTTTTATTCATAGCAAGGAAAATTAATCGCCCGATTATCCCCATAACCAGTTCTGCAAAAAACAGGAAAATATTTAATAATTGGGATAAGTACCTGTTTCCAGTACCGTTTAGCAAATGCGTAGTTGTCCATGGTAATACGATTACAATAAATGAAAACGACAGTTTGGAAGAAAAAGCCTTAGAGCTGGAAAATGAATTAAATAGAATTACCGAAGAAGCGGATAGATTAGTTGATGCTATGTAAAAGCTTAACGGAGCTACCAGGTACCTGCCTTTATTCTGCGTTTAATTTCACTTTTAACTTTTAGTTTCGACAAAATTGAAAGCCTGTCTATGAATTGCTTGCCTTCAAGGTGGTCAATTTCATGCTGAAGAACTCTTGCCAATAAACCGTCCCCAATAAACTCAATTATTTGTCCTTTGTCATCGACTGCTTTGATTTCAACGCTTTTAGCGCGTTTTATTGTCAAGTAAAGCCCTGGGAATGATAAACATCCTTCTTCCTGGCTGCAGCTGTCTTTTTTTTGGGTTATTTCCGGGTTTATCAGGACCAATTCAACTTGATTTTTATTTTCATCCGGAATCGAAATAATAAGGATTTTGATAGGTACGCCAACCTGATTAGCCGCAAGGCCCAACCCTTTAGCGTTTTTGAGTGTATCGCTCATATCTTTAATGAGTTTTTTTGTCTTGGCATTTATGCTTTTAATTATTTTTGTTTTTTTCTTGAGAATCGGATCCGGATATTTTACTATCGGTAATACTGCCATTTTGTTTTACCTCATTAAATATAAAAGTATGGCTTTTTGGACATGCAAACGGTTTTCTGCCTGGTCAAATACTATTGAATTTGGGCCGTCCATAACTTCACCGGTTATTTCTTCTCCTCTGTGAGCAGGCAGGCAATGCATTACTAAGACGCCTGGTTTTGCATTTGATATAAGCCTTGCGTTCAATTGGTAATCTTCAAATATCTTGATACGCTTAGTCTTTTCTTTCTCTTTTCCCATGCTTGTCCATACATCCGTATAAAGAACGTCGCTGTTTTCTACAGCTTCTTTAGGGTTTCTTATAAGTTGAAATTTACCGCCTGATTTTCTGCAGATTTGCCTGCTTTTGTCAATTATGCCCGGATGCGGTTCGTAACCTGCAGGAGTACAGACAACAAGATTCATGCCCATAATTGAGGTTGCCAGCATAAGCGAATTTGCTACATTGTTCCCGTCTCCTACGTAAGTGATTTTGATATTATTAAGGCCGTACTTTTTCCATTTTTCTGCGTCCATACTTTTAACTTTGTATTCAAGAATGGTGAAAATATCGGCCAATACCTGGCAAGGATGTTCCATGTCGCTTAGCCCGTTTATTATCGGGACTGTGGAATATTTGGCAAGTTCGATGATATCCTGGTGGGTATTTGCGCGTACCATCATACCGTCCACATACCTGGATAAAGTCCTTGCCGTATCAGCAAAAGTTTCCCCCCTTTTTACCTGGGTTTCCTGGCTGTTTAAGAATATTGCATGGCCTCCAAGCTGAGTCATGCCTACTTCAAATGAGGCCCTGGTCCTGGTGGAAGGTTTTTGGAATATCATGGCAAGTGTTTTGCCGATAAGCGGCTGGTATTTTATACCTCTTTTTACCTTGTCTTTCAAGGCCACGGAAAGCGCAAAAATCTTGGTGAATTCCTGTTTGTTTAAGTCGGTAATAGATAACAAATCTTTAATTTTTTTCATATTTTATCCTATTTGGAATTTCTCAGTCATTTAGAACTTAGTTTAGTAAGTATCTTGTGAACATAATTCCAGGTTCTGAAAAATCCCCAGAAATTAAAACGTGTCAACATACACTTTAATTTTAAAGGCGTGTGGATTCCTTCGCCTGGAAATATTTTGAGATGCACGTCCTTTTTCAATTCTTTCATTTTATGATAAAGTTCAATTGAATGGTCCATCGACACGATCTCATCATCTTTACCGTGAATCAGATATACAGGGCATTTTATGTTTTTTACGAAGTTCATCGGCGAACGTATCTCAAACTCCTTTGGCTCTTTCGCAGGAGTTGTGAAAGCATATTTTTGATAAAGTTTAAGAAGGCGGGCCCGTTCATCGGTTCGGGGATGGGCCTCGATATACCCCTGTGTATAATAATATGCCCGGGCCAAATCAGCGAAAGGCCCCATTGCGATAACTGCTTCTACATTCAGTCTTTCGCCTGCTTTCGAAGCGATATTGAGCATTGTTGCCCCGCCCATGCTTACTCCAACAAGTACTGTTTTAGGGCTGATAAATGGAAAATTTTTATGGGCATATTCTATTGCATTAATAATAGCCTGAACTTCACCTTTGGCTATTTCAACACGACTGTATTCCGTTCCTAATACTACGTAGCCAGCCCTGGCCATAATTTCGGCAGAAGCAGGTATTTCCCAAATTCTAAACTGCAAGCCTACGTCGAAAGCGATTAAAGGAAAAGGGCCCTTGCCTTTTGGTTTCCAAATCACTGCCTTGAGTTCTTTTTTATCTCTTATATGCTTGAACTCAATAGTTTCAATTCCAACAGCTGGCGTTAAATGATAAATAAAACCTGGAAAACTTAACATAATTGAGAAATCACTTTGAAAATGCCGGCGGTCGGAGTTGAACCGACATGCCCGCATAACGGACACGGGTTTTTGAGACCCGCGTGTCTGCCATTCCACCACGCCGGCTTAGTTAGGTCTAAATTATATGGCTCCAACGGGATTCGAACCCGTATTTCAGCCTTGAGAGGGCTACGACCTAAACCATTAGTCGATGGAGCCCCTCTGAGATCATAGATCTGGATCAGATATCCAGTAGATTTTTTTGTACTGGTGTCCCTGCGGGCACGGCTACATTGTCGCTTGAAGAGGCCAATCTCTCCTCGAATTTAATAAGGCGCTTGTCGGAGTCTTCATATTTGGATTTTGCGCTATTTAAATGTTTCCCAAGAATTTCAAATTCCGTTTTAAAACGTTCAAAATCACCTTTCAAGCGCTGTAAATTTTCCAGTATGGATTGAGCATTCTTTTCAACCTGCAATCCCTTTAAACCCAGCACTATCACCTGCAAATATGCGTAGAGCGAGTTTGGAGAAACTGGAACTATTCTTTTCTCGAGAGCATAAGAAGATATAGCGCGTTCGTCAAGAAGGTCGTTTTTAATTATTGTCTCATAATATACGTTTTCTGCAGGTATATACATGAGAGCAAAATCAAAAGTGCCTTCGTCAGGAAGAATATATTTTGATGCTATTGAATCAATATGTTTCTTCACGTCTGTAATGAATTTCTTTCTCAAAGACCTTTTTTCGTCATCAGTTTTAGCTTCGAGCATTTTGACGAAATTCTCAAGCGGAAATTTTGAATCAACTGAAACAATCTTATTGCCTATTTTAACTATTGCATCAACGATTTCGCCGCTTTTAAATTTATATTGCTGGGCAAAATTTTCAGGGGGAAGTATCTGGGAAAGTAATTCGTTTAGAAATAGTTCCCCCAATGATCCTCTTAGCTTCGGGGCTTTCAAAATTTCCTGTAAAGAGGATATATCTTTGCCCACTTCCAGGATTCTTTCGGTTGATTGTGAAAGAGAACCGAGCCCTTTCTGAACTTCTCCGACAACTCTTGAAGTATTTTCCAGCCTGTCACCAAGCGTTTTATTTACATTATTGAGCTGCTTGTTTACTATTTCGATAACAGAATTGAGTTGTTGCCCCATAGCTTGCGAATTTGATTGCATGCTATCATTTACTTGTTTCCTTAAAGATTCAACCTGTTGCTGTAAAAGAACGAAGGGCTGGTCGTTTTTTTCCTGAGGTTTTGACTGAACCATCAAAATTACCAGTGAAATCAGTAAAACGACGGTTATTCCAAGAAGTATAGCGAATAATATATTCATAAAAAACCTGGTTTAGACAGTGATTTTATCATTTTTTGCTGGTAGTGTCAATTTAAGGCAGTATTTAATGGAATTTGTTACCAAATTTATAGGTTACAGATATGCGGTGAGTGTAGCCTAAATCTTCCGAGTTTGAAGTTAAAGCGTAGTCAAAATCAAATTCAGAACCCTCTTCTTTTGATTCTTCTACGGTCCCTTCTTCCCACAAAGCTTCTTTTTCGAGGTTAGTCCTGGTTCCGATACCAAGGCAAATGCCTTCAGTACCGGATATTTTATTAAGCTGGTTATGCCCGGCTCTTAAAACAAAGGAATTGTTATAAATGTATTCGATTCCGGAATATATTTTCATTGCGCTGTCGGATGTTTTATCTGCATCGACATCAATCTTAAAGCGGCTTGAAGGTATGTAAGCAATACCTAATCTGGTAATTGTAGGAAGGCTATTTCCTACATCTGCAATTGTGATTGGAGAACCCAGGTTTTGTAAAGCTAATCCTGCTGATACGTAGCCTTCGCTTATTCTGAACTTATAAATTCCGGAAACGTCTGTTGCCATACCGTTGCCTGAATACAGTCCGTATTTCTGTGATATTGTTTTTGCTGTCAGGCCCACGCCAAAATTATCCACTATTTTTCTGGTATAAGCAACTGAGATTACCGAATTGCTTACCGAGTTATTTGTTGCAAGTAGCAAGCCTGTCGAATCCCTGGCTTCGATTTCACCCGTTGAAAGATAACTGATGCCCAAACCAAAAGTGTTAGCGCCTGAAGGATAAGCAAGGTTGACTGATGTATGGGTAATATCTTCAAATAACAAGATATGAGTTGCCGAAATATTTATTGATTTAATCTGGATAAGGCCGCTTGAGTTCGTATAGATGGCATTTGAATCATCAGAGATGGCAGTAAATGCATTTCCCATACCTGCCGGCCTGGCACCAGGTATTAATTTAAGGAAGACAGCCGTACTGGTCCCTGGTGATTCCGCGACAACAAAAGAATCAGCTGCAAGAATTGAAAAAATAGTTAAAGAGAGTATAGTCAGTATAAATTTTTTCATTTACGTTTTATCACTATTTGTTTTTTTGTCGTAGTATACTTGGTTGAAGAATCCATTTCTGCAAGCAGTTTAATTATATATACACCTGTTCCTACCAATTCCCCATCCTGGTTTTTTGAGTCCCATACATACGTTTTATTTGAGCCTACAGTTGTATCCAATGTTTCCTGTCTGACAAGTTCTCCGATAATGTTATAAATTTTTAGAGTGACTTTAGTCGCGTTATTAAGGAGGCTGTAGTTAACCCTTACATTTCCATCAGTGCTTGGGTTGGGATAGGTGTAAGATTGAGTTTTAAACACTTGTTCGGGGTTCTGAATGTTTACGGTGAAACTTGAATTGAAAGTGGAATAATTATTTGCATTATCATAGATTGTCGCAGTTATTGAGTAGTTACCATTTTGCACCTCGCCGGTTATAGTATAAACCAGGCTATTAGAGCCGCTTATGGACAATGTTCCTGCGGCTGCTGTGCCATTTTGAAGCAATGCAATAGTGGAAGATGATAAATTTAAACCTGATAAGGTATCTGAGGCAATGATAATGATTTGAGTAAAGCCCGAAGTAAGCGTGCTGGCGCTTGAAGGAGTAACTGATACAATCGTAGGAGACGATAAATCAATGGCATTTAAAGAAGTAAATGTTACGGTTACAGAAGACGTCAAAGGTAAAACATCCGACTGGTCTTGCGCGCTTATTATTCTTTGCCCGGCACTCACACACATCAGTGTTGCAGCTCTGATAAAACCTGCATTGTCAGTATAGTTTGTTGAGAGAGTAAGCAAATCCCCTGCTATATTCGGAAGAATACTTACATTTACAAGCTTGTTGGGAACAGGATTACTATATATATCAAGCAAGGTTACATAAACTGTAACAGTACTGCCCAGTATCGCTGTCTGGCTGGATATGCTTACTGTTGAAATACTGCCGTTTACATTTGTAGGAGTAAAGTTAATTGATGCGCTGGAAACAATCATGATATTATCAGTAATATCTGTTGCTGTAATTGTTTTTCTTTCAGCTTTTGTTGACCAGAATGAGGCAAAAGCCTGGCCATTTGAATTTGTTTTGTCAGTTGGTTGAGTTATATAATTGTCGGTTCCCGATACAGAAATAGTAACATCTTTGCTGGCAACGGGATTGCCGTCCAAATCTTTCAATGTTACAGTAACATTGACTGGAACCAGAGAGGAGCCTACTACACTATCAGTGACAGTAATAGACAAGGCAGAGCCGGGGGCGCTTACATTTTTGGTTATCCACCAACTCTGGCTGGCTGATTGGAGTCCGGGATAAGAAACAACAATTGTCGGGTTTCCCCTTTGTTCATCACAATACCTGAAAGTTGCTTCACCTGAAACCATAGTTGCACTGGTAATAGTTACATTAGCAGTTGAACTTACGAAAGCATAATTTGTAGATGTACTCAATAAACTGATTGACATATTGGCATCCACATCTTTATTGTTTGCTGAATCCTGGCCTTGAATTGTAATTATTTGTGAGGTAGCTCCGGAGCGCAATTCTTGTTCAGAAGATATAAAAATGAGCTTGGATACGATTATGTTATCTACAAAGAACGAACCGGTAGTGGCTCCTGAACCAGTTCCATCTCCTCCTGAAGGGGTTATTCTTATTGCAGTTGAAACATCTTTATTTGCTAAATCAGTTGAAGAATCCCATATAAAGGTATGCAGCATACCGGGTGAAACGACAGCAGTCAGATCCGTAGTAGGTTCAGACCCAACGCCTATTGTAGCCGGTTTCCACGTGTTTGAGGAAGGGTCGCGATATTCAACCGTTACAGAACATTTATTAAATGGATCAGGCCTGTTGTTATCATCAATTAAATTAAAAGCTATAGGTACAATGCCTGTTTGTTCGGTTGAAGGTGTAACAATCGTAATCCTTGGCGGTGTTCCTTTAATAGTGAAAGTACTCATCGAAATCCCTGTACCGGAAGCTTCATAAGTGCTCATTACATTGTTGTTTACGCTATAGAGGCTGTAAGAATATGTAGAAATGGTCATGCTATTAGGGTTTGTTGCATAAAACCTGAAAGAAAGTATACCGTCTCCGGTGTAAGCGATAGAGGAAATAATACAGTAAAAAATTTCGCCATTTGTATAATTGTTGTCATTGCCAACACCGGTTTTTAATTTCATTCCAATTCTTTCAGAAGTTTCATACGTGTCGTTATCATTAAAATCGATCCAAACCTGAACTGTAGTAGGGGCATTCCCGTTAGCTCCCAGCCCGCGGTCAATATATTTTACCTGGAACTCTCTTGCGCTGGATTGGTCAGCGTTATTGGGGTCAATGCCATCATCAGTAAAACCTGATAATCCGCTCCATACAAGAGTTGGATCCCAGTAAACGGCTGAACCAATGCTCAATTTATCCTGCAGGAAAGGCCTCGTGTAATCCCTAAAGTATAAAGTGGAACCATCAGCCCTTACGTTGTAGATTCCGGTTACAGAAGTTGTTTCAATATAAACTGAATCAAGGTAATGGTCGGTTACATTCAAAACAGATATGTAGGTTGAATAAGTTGTGCCAGGAAGAAGATTTTCAATACGGATATTTTCTGTATTATTTTCTGGTTTAGCATTTAAGAATAGACCTTTTCCGTCAAGGAATGACAAATCGGTGTATTTTATTTTGTTTATTATGCCGCCTAAAGTCAAACCGTAATAGAAACTTGTATCAGGAACGTCTTCGGCCAGTTTTCTGGTGACAAGAGTTGGGGCAGTAGATAAACCAATAAACTCAACCGTAGCACCAGTTTTATTAGTAAAGCTTGCACCAATATAGTTAGGATCAGAAAAATCACACAGTTCTACTTTTTTTTGTGTGTTTTGGTCATTTGAGTCTGCTAAAATAACAAAAGTATATTCTTCACCCGGCGAAACAGGAGAGTAGTGGTGAGTGATTCTGAATCTTATTTCTCCGTTATCACTGATATAATCGGAGTCAGGTTTAGCAAAACCATTTCCTTCAGAGCCGCCCCTTGTCTGCATCCCCGAACTTGAACCCCAAACCGTCCAGCGGTTTATTGATGACTCATAGGTTAATATCCAAAGCTCTGTTTTTGTTGTCGAACTTGGCGTAATTGATGTAATGTCATTAGACCCTAAGGGAGGCATGCCGGCTCCGTCAGCACCTCCATCGTCGTATCTCAGCATAGGTGTATCATAATTATTTATAGTTTTGTTCCAGCCGTGAGATTTTCCTGTGTATGACTTTTCGCTATAGTCAAATTTCAGGAGATCGGATGTATGCCAGGAATGGGCAGATTGGGGTATTGAGAATTGTCCCCAAACTCTTGTTAACCCATTTGTTCCGTTATGTTTTTGGCTTATAACCCATGAATTTTCTTTAGTAAACTCCTGTTTTTCCGGTGTATTCGTGAAGGTAACAGTACTCCTGAATAAACAATTTTTCATCCAGAGTTGAGAAATATAACCGATATTTTCTTCACCTTCTATATAGATGTCCCCAATTGTATTATTTTGAAATAATTCATTTGCACAAAAGGTATCTACTGAAGAATGAGAAGTAAAACCGGTCCTGGCATTTTCTGAGCTCACATTGGATATAAATATATTGCCGTTGGCATTGTAACGGACTCTCATTCCTCCGTCAAGATTTTTTGAGAAATTGTTCCCTACAACGTAGTTAAGATTTGAACCGTTCTCTAGAGCAATTCCGTGAACAGGGTTGCTATAGCAGCTATTCCCGGCAATTATATTTTTTTTGGAGTTATAAAGATAAATACCCTCTTGTCCGTAACCCGGCAGTTGGTCGTGGACAAGATTGTTAGAAATAAGGTTTTTATCAGAACCATTAAGGTAAATTCCTATAATTTTATTTGCATAAACATCATTGTTCTTGATTGTGTTTTCATTTGATATGTTTGTCAGATGAATTCCGTAACCGATATTTGCTCCAATGTTATTATAAATCTTGCAATTTCTAATTTCGCTTTTTTGTGTTGAATCAAGCCAAATACCGTTATATCCGTTTCCTCTTATTATGCAGGATAATATACCCTGGTCATACCATTGCCTATTGAGCCTTGTACACCCGGAAAGATAAATACCAGTATCAATTGATGAAGAGATATCGCAGTTATAAAGGAAAATTTTTTGATCTATCGCACCGTCTATATTGAAAAAGCAGATACCATATTTATTTTCTGCTCTGAATTTACCAAAACGAGTAATAGAAGCATTTTCAAAGTCAGTATAACCATAGCATTGCATATAAGAGTCACCATAAACACCTGTAAAAGAGATATTTCTTCTCGTATTTTCAGAATCGGGTTTTGGGTTTGCGCTTGGATTGGTCCCGATTAAACGTAAAGTACCATTGTTGCTAACTGCGGCAGGTGATAGTGAACCGTTTAGAGAAAGTGACATCGTGCTGGATAATACAGAGCACCTGGCATCAAAAACTCCTTCAGAATTTGTAGTTAGTTTTGCAAAAGAAATGTTTGCTAAACACTTATTTGCCTGTGAGTTCACCATAATGTAAAGATCATTCAAAGTCCCTACAGTTATTTGTCCGGCAGCTAAATTAAGAGTAGTATCTGGCGCATTGATCTCTATATCAAAAAAATTACCGTAATTAACACAATTGGCAAGCGATATATCACGGCATGCCAAATTAATAATCGATTTTGTGCTTGCTGTGATTCTAAAAAGCGCTGATTTATCAGCACCTAATTTAATGTCTCTGGCATTGATTGTAAGATTTTGGGTTTGTGTAGTGTTGAGCAGGGATGTTAAGGAAGAGCCATCGCCGTTTAAAACTAAGTCGTTAGCGTCTAATAGCATCCTGTCATTTGCATTTGAACCGTTCATGGTCATAGCAGCGCCATCGCCAAAAGTGATATCCCCTCGTACATTAAGAGTTGATGCATTTACTCCAAAAGGATGGAATTCAACAGTTGCGTATTGATCCAGTGTAAGAGAAATGGCTTTGCATTCAGCAGCAGTATCTATTAACAATAAAAACCCTTCACTTACAGTTACTTCATCATCGGGCCCAGGGATTAAACCGCCGGACCAAGTGTAAGTTGAATTCCAGACACCGGTTGTTGTTTCTGTAGATGTTTGAATTGCAGAAGAAAAAGAAATTGCAGGTAAGAGAAGATTGACTGCAAGAATGGCCAAAAGGAAGAAGATTATTTTTTTCATTTAGCGTTAAAATTATATAAATATTAAGGCGGTTTGTCAAGAAAAAAAACTGCCAGTTTATAGCTGGCAGTTTTTTAGATTATTTTACGTACCTTCTGACCAGGAATCAAGATATTTCTTCTGTTTTTCAGTGAGTTTATCTATACGGGTCCCCATCGAGTGCAGTTTTAATTCTGCGATTTTTTCATCAATAACTTTAGGAACAGGGTAAACATTATTTTCGAGTTCTGTATTCAGGGTATTGTTTTTATAATGCTTTAAAAGATATTCAACTGAAAGTGACTGGTTCGCAAAAGACATATCCATTACGCTGGCAGGATGGCCTTCAGCAGCAGCCAGGTTTATAAGGCGGCCTTCTGCCAACACGTAGACATTTCTGCCGTTTCTTAAAGTGTATTCATCAACAAATTCTCTGACTTTCCGTACTTTTTTACTGATAGTCTTCAAGTCTTCAATATCTATTTCGACATTGAAATGGCCTGAATTTGCCACTATTGCCCCATCTTTCATTGAAGCGAAGTGTTCTTTCCTTATTACAGAGATATTCCCGGTGAGGGTAACAAAAATATCTCCTATTTTTGCTGCTTCACTCATTGGCATTACTCTATAACCATCCATTTTCGCTTCAATTGCTTTAATTGGGTCTATTTCAGTAACTATTACATTAGCGCCCATACCGTTAGCGCGCATGGCTAAGCCTCTGCCGCACCAGCCATAACCTAAAACAACAAAGTTTTTTCCAGCTAAAAGGATGTTTGTAGCTCTTATAACGCCGTCAATTGTTGACTGGCCGGTTCCATACCTATTGTCAAAAAAATGTTTGGTTAAAGCGTCATTTATTGCAATAATAGGATATCTCAATACGCCATCTTTTGCCATTGCTTTAAGCCTGATTACGCCTGTTGTTGTTTCTTCGGTTCCGCAAATTATTGTATCAATTAACGATTTGTGGGTAGTGTGAAGCATTGTAACTAAATCGGCTCCATCATCCATGGTAACTTGAGGTTTTGTGGCGAGTATCGATTCAATGTGTTTATAGTAGGTTTTGTTATCTTCACCTTTGATAGCAAAAACCGGGATTTGCCAATATTTCACTAACGCTGAAGCGACTGAGTCCTGGGTTGAAAGAGGATTGGAAGCACATAATGCGACTTGTGCTCCTCCTTCTTTTAAAGTGATTGCAAGATTTGCAGTTTCAGTTGTCACGTGCAGGCAGCAGCCTAATCTGAAGTTTTTCAGCGGTTTTTCTTTTGCAAATCTTTTCTTAATCTGGCCCAGCACAGGCATTTCTTTTGCGGCCCATTCAATTCTGCTCTTGCCTTCAACGGCAAGGTTCATATTCTTTACGTCGTATTTCATTATTTCCCCCCTAATACCCATTGCTACCCGTTAGGAATGGTAATGGGTATTTTCTCCTAATTATTTTTTAAATTTATTTCGCTGCTTTTCTTAATTCATCAACTTTGTTGGTTTTTTCCCACAGAAAGTCAGCTTCTTTTCTGCCAAAATGCCCGCCGGCAGCTGTTTTGCAGTATATGGGCCTGCGAAGTTTGAGGTAATCAATTATACCCCTGGGTGTTAGTGGGAACACGTCCCTGACGATTTTCTCAAGCCTTTCATCGCTGATTTCACCTGTGTTATGGGTATCAATCATGATTGAAATAGGGTCGGCAACACCGATACAATATGAAAGTTCTACCAGGCATTCATCAGCAAGCTTCGCTGCGACAATATTTTTTGCAATATGCCTTGCCATATAAGTTGCTGACCTGTCAACTTTGGTCGGGTCTTTCCCTGAAAATGCTCCGCCGCCGTGCTGAGCCCAACCGCCATAAGTATCGACAATAATTTTTCTCCCGGTCATACCTGTATCTGATGCAGGCCCGCCGATAACAAATTTTCCTGTTGCGTTAATAAAATATTTTGTTTTTGAATCAGCCATTTTGCCGATTATGGGGTCAATTATTTCCTTTTTCATTTGTTTTTTTGCATTTTCAGACATGTGTTTTCCGGTTTTATCTAAAACATCTTCGGTGTGCTGGCATGCAATGACTACAGCGTCAACTCTTGCCGGTTTGCCGTTGACATATTCAACAGTCACCTGGGATTTGCAATCAGGGCCTAAATAAGAAAGAAGGCCGGAAGTCCTTGCTTCATTAGTTTTTTTGATAAGTTTATGGGCTAAAGTAATCGGCATAGGCATTAGTTCTTCAGTCTGATTATTTGCATAACCAATCATTATTCCCTGGTCTCCGGCGCCGCCTGTGTCAACTCCCTGGGAAATGTCCGGTGATTGAGAGTGAATTCCGTTTAATATCCCGCAGTTCTTGTAATCAAAACCATATTTTGGATCATTATATCCGATATCTTTGACTACTCTTTTTACAATGCTTGGGACATCCACATAAGCTTTTGTGGTTATTTCGCCCCCGACAATGATCAGGCCCAAGGTTATAAATGTTTCACAGGCTACCCGCCCTTTTGGATCCTGCCTTAAAACATCATCCAATACTGCATCAGAAACTTTGTCGCAAACTTTGTCCGGATGGCCGGCGCCTACTGATTCAGATGTAAAAAAGAAATCTTTTCTAACAAAACTCATCTCTTTCTCCTCTTGAGTACCCCATTCTGCTCGCTTGGAAGAGCATGGGGTATCTCTCTTTTATTTGTTTTTAAAATAGTTCATGGTTATTTTTTTGCCGTAATCAATTAGTTGCTGTGTCGTTTTCTGTGACGGTGTTTCTGAATACACCCGAAGCAGTGGTTCTGTTCCTGAGGGCCGCATTAAAAGCCAGGAATCATCTTCAAGTACTATCTTTATCCCATCAAAGGTTTTTACAGACTTCAACGTCTTACCATTTATTTTCTCAGAAATAAAGCCCTTGATAATATTTACAAAGCAACTTTTGTCAAAAATTATTTCAGGTAGGCGAAAATCATACCGCATGAAAGACGATTTTCCGAATTCTTTTTGCATTTCTTTTACAAGCTCAGACAGTTTTTTTCCTGACGAACCAATCATTTCCAAAACGGTAAGGCCCGACAGTATTCCATCCCTGTCCGGCAGTTCTCCTGGAAGCGCATAACCGCAGGATTCCTCACCGCCGAAGATATTCCCCTCTTTAAGTATTTTCTCAGTTATATACTTAAAGCCTACGGGTGTTTCTTCAAATTCAAGACTATATTTTTTTGCAATACGCTCAGATAAATAGCCTAATGAAATTGTTTGCGCGACTTTTGGTTTTTGATTTTTATATTTTGCCTGATAATATAAAAGCAGCGGAAAGACCGTATGAGGAGGCAGGTAAATACCGCCGTCAGCCACAACTCCTACGCGGTCACCGTCGCCGTCCGTTACAATACCTGCCGCGGCTTTATGTTTTTTTACCTCCGATTTTGTCAAAGACATATATTTTTCAATCGGTTCAGGATTAAACCCGCCGAACAGCACGTCCCTTGTATCTCTTAACTTGATTATTTTTTTATTATCCTTGCCAAATAAACCGTCGATATAGCGGTAAGCCGGGCCATGCATGCAATCAAAGACAATATTTTGTTTTATTTTCCCTATTTTACTGAAGTCAACTGACATTTTGATGTATTTAATATAGTCGTCTTTAAATTCGACAGGCGCTAGACCCTCATTATCTATTTTAGACTCGACAAATCTTTGCGGTATATTTTTTTCTATTTCCTTATTAAGCCATTCCGGTACAGGCCCGCCATATTGCGCTTTTGCTTTAAGCCCGTTAAATATAGCGGGATTATGGCTTGCGGTTATCATGATGCCGATTTGCGCTTCTTTCGATTTTGTAATGAAACAAAGATTGGGTGTTGTGACAGATGAATCCGATATTATCACTTCATAACCGTTTTGTAAAAACACTTGAGCGCAGCAATTGGCAAATTTTTCTGAAAGAAACCGGTTGTCATAACCAATTGCAATTTTTTGCCCGGATTGCGAATTGGATGGTTTTTGGGTGCTTCGCAGGTAATCGGAAATTGACTGGCTTACTTTTGCGACATTTTCAAAAGTAAAGTCTTTGGAAATAATTCCTCTCCAGCCTTCAGTACCGAATTTGATGTTATTTTCTTGCATAATCGTCTTCCATTCTTACTCTATCTCTTGGATGTGACGTTGAAGTTTCAATTATTCTGACATCGGAATACTTTGCGAACATGCGGTGGATTGTGTTAGGTTTTACTCTGATAGCTTGCCCCGGTTTGACGGTAAATGTTTTTCTTCCAAGCTCCATTTCAAATCTTCCGGTATCACAGTAAAGTGTTTCATCTTTAATTTTGTGATATTGCCTGCTTAATCTATGGCCTTTTTTAATTATCAGGATTTTTCCCAAATATTTTTTTGTATAAGCAATCCAGATTTCTTTTCCCCATGGTTTATTAACAATTTTCATTTTTTTTATCCTTTTAAACACCCAATGCTATCCGCTTGGAAGGATATTGGGTGCATTCCTTTTACAAGTTCGAAAACCTTGTTATCAATGAATTGTCTCCGATTGCACAGCCTGGAGTCAATATCGAATTAGGTTCTACGTTACAATTTCTGCCGACTATGGATTTTTCAATCTTTGTGCCTTCTCCGATTATTGTATTGTCTAAAATTACTGAATCACTAATCTGGGCTCCCTTTTTAATTTTGCAGTTTTTTCCTATAGAAACAAGCCCTGAAAGCTGGACAAATTCGTCAATTCTGCTGTTGTGCCCGATTATTACCTTGCCTTCAATAACTGACTTCGCGTTTATAGATACATTTTTGTCAGCCCAAACAGATTTTTTGATCTGCTTGCCCGGCACAGGTATCTTTACTTCTCCTTTAAGTATGTCGAAATGCGCCTGGACATATTTTTCTACCGTGCCAATATCAAGCCAATATGGCGAAGAAACGAATCCAAATACAGGTTTTTGTTCTTCAAGAAGGTGCGGAAATAATCCTCTTTCAACAGAATAATTTATATTTACAGGTATGTAATCAAGCAATTCAGGCTCAAAAATATATATTCCGCTGTTTATGGTATTACATGTAACCTCGTCCCAGGAAGGTTTTTCAAGAAATTTTTCTATTCTTGATTGTTTGTCTGTTTCAACCAGTCCATAAATGGTGGGGTCCTTCACCCTTACAAGACCTATAGTAAGAATAGCATTTTTCTGGTTATGAAATTTGGCCATCTCTTTCAGATTTATGTCTGTAAGAATGTCTCCATTAAGAATAATCGTGGTTTGGTCAATAAACTTTTGTGCATTTTTTATTGCGCCGCCTGTGCCTAAAGGTTTTTCTTCGTAAACATAATTCACTTTAAGGCCGAAATTTTTTCCGGTGCCTACAAATTTACTAAATTGTTCGGCTCTGTAGCTAAGGCAGAAAGTTACTTCTTTTATGCCAAACTCTTTGATTAAGTTAAGCTGATAAGTTATAAACGGCTGGTTTAAAATAGGTAACAAAGGTTTTGGGGTTGTGCAGGTAAATGGCCTTAGCCGGGTACCAATCCCCCCGAGTAAAATGAGAGCTTTCATTATTTAATACGCTCCTTTTCGGCTGAAAATTGCCGGCAAAGTTTTTAACAATATTTTTAAATCAAGCCCTAAGGACCAATTTTCCAGGTAAAAAATATCAAGTTCTATCATCTCTTCGTAACTGAGAGAAGCTCTTCCTGAAACCTGCCAAAGCCCAGTTGCTCCCGGCAGTACGCTTAAGCGCCTCTTGGCCCAATTATCATAGGCTTTAGCTTCCCATAATACCTGGGGCCTGGGCCCTATCCAACTCATTTCTCCTCTAAGGATATTTATTATCTGAGGGATTTCATCGATACTGTATCTTCTTAAAAATTTTCCGATTTTCGTAATCCTTGGGTCATTTTTCATTTTAAATACGGGGCCTTTTCGTTCAGTGAGATGTTTTATTTTTTCAAGCATTTCGTCGGCATTTATCATCATGGTTCTGAATTTAAAGAAATTAAAAACTCTGCCTTTATAACCCATTCGTTGATGAGAATAAAGAATTTTTCCTTTTGAATCAAGTTTTATAAATATAGCAATGAAAATAAGTGGAACTATTGAGAAAGACAAAAATACTATAGAAAGGAATATATCAAACATTTTTTTGTAATAAAAATTTGCCCCCACTAAAGACGGCGATTTCAAACGAAATACCGGAATTCCTAAAGAGTCGTCAATAAGTATTTCTCCGAGTTTTAACTGTAGCAGGTCTGGGACTATTTTTAGCTCTATTTTCTTTTCCTCGCATTTATCAGACAGATCTATCAGTTCCTGTTTGCTTAACAGAGAACTCATCACCAGTATTTCGTTAATGTCTTTTTGCGTAATCAGGTTAAAAATGTTTTCTTCGTTTTTATAGTCAAATAAAAAAAACGGTTTAATGTGCCTGTTTCTTCGAAAGGTTTTTTTAAGAATTTCAATTTCTTCGATTTTGCCGATAATGAGGACATTTTGCGAGTGAGTTATAATGAGTTGAAAAACGTATTTTGATGTTAAGTGCCAGATGAATATCAGGATACTGCTGATAACCCAGATTATCCCAATAACAAATCTTGAAAATTCCACGTCCCTGTAAACAAAAGTAATAGCCATTAAAAGGATTGTGGCTATGACTGTACCTTTAACAACATTTACGAGGTCGTCCAGGTCTGATTCAATTTTTTTCTTATAAAATCCCACAAATATAAATACAGGCAGCCAGACTAAAATCGCGAGTTTAAATAACTCATTGTAGATGGTAAAGTTAGGTATGCCTTTAAAAGGAGGAAATACTGTTATAATTGACGCCCAAAAAAACCTTATGTAATATCCAAGCACAAATGAAAAATAGAGCAGTAAAAGGTCGCCTGCGAAGAGAACACATATAAAAAGTGTGTGAGAATGTTTTTTCATAAGTTTGTCATCCAATTCCTGTCCCAAAATTAATGTGGAAACGAATTTTGGGATTTCGTCTGACTCAGATTATACTAGTTTTTAAGATTTTTTTCAATGAATTTGCTGATCTTTTCTTTGAATACACTACGACTAAAATCTTGTGCGTGCACGTGAATTTCTTTTGAATCAAATTGTATTTTACCTAGTTTATGTATTGCTCTAGTTAGAGATTCGACTGTTTGATTTTCAAAAAAAACACCCGTTTTGCCGTCAACTATGGTTTCAATAGCCCCGCCCCTGGAATAGGCTATGACAGGAGTACCGCAAGACTGCGCTTCTACGGGGACGATCCCAAAATCTTCTTCACCCGGGAAAATTAAAGCTTTGCAATTTTGATAATAATATTTTAGTTCATCATCATTCTTCCAATCTAAAAATTCAATATTTTTATTTGCCATTTTTTTTAATTTTTTTTCCTCCTGTCCTGATCCGATTATTTTTAAAGGCAATCCGATTTTATTAAAAGTTTCTATTGCCAAATCTATTCTTTTATAAGGAGCAAAAGCAGAAACAACCAGGTAGTAATCTTTTTTTTCTAATTTATCAGAAAGAGTATAAAATTCAGTATTCACCGGAGGATAAATGACAATAGAATCGCGGTTGTAATGCCTTTTTATTCTTTCTTGAATGTATTGAGAAATTGCAACAAAATTGTCAACTCTCTTTGAACTGTTAACATCCCACCATTGAAGGACTGGTCTCAATATTTTCATTGCAATTTTAACATATAGTTTTGAATTTCCAAAATATTGGTCGTACAGGTCCCATATGTAACGCATAGGGGTGTAACAATATGATATATGTAGTGACCTTTCGGGAACTTTCACACCTTTAGCAACACAATGGCTGGACGAAATTATCAAATCATATCCGTTTAAATCAAATTGTCCTATAGCTATTGGCATTAAAGGCAGGTAATTTCTATATTTATTTTCTATGTCAGGAAAATGCTGAAGAAAAGATGTGATAATTTTCATTTTCTCAATGGTTGGAGACAGAGAACCTTTTACATGTACCAGCGAGAAAAGAGTTGCTTCAGGAAATAATTCACAAAAAACTTCCAAACATTTTTCCCCGCCCCTCATTCCGGCTAGCCAATCATGGATAATTGCGACATTTATCCCTTTATTTTTAATTTCCATACCAGGAAAATTGCCTCCATGATGACACTTCCGAATATTCTTTTATTTTGAAACCATTACTAAAAGCCCTGTATTTCATTTCTATTAAACATCTGTAACCTTCGGAT
>Ga0180007_10001088_pt1 | contig 38976 bp, 30 predicted proteins | sample MM_PC_MetaG_FD_121122 | JGI IMG/M metagenome (GOLD analysis project Ga0180007, IMG submission 121122) | Groundwater microbial communities from the Aspo Hard Rock Laboratory (HRL) deep subsurface site, Sweden - MM_PC_MetaG | ecosystem: Environmental > Aquatic > Deep subsurface > Groundwater... | reverse complement strand
CTTCAGCAAATTTTACTTCTACAACATCCGAATATTCATAATTTCCGTCAAAATCCATTTGCTTTAAACGGTACTGTAATTCTCCGTCTAAACCTCCGAGGTTTTTAAAAACCTCGGAGGTTTGAGTATCTGTAAATGAATAATCTTTTGGACTATTTGAATTTCCGTGTCCTTCTAAAAAACCAATGGTTTCCCATTCACTTTCGCCTTTCACCTTTTTCCTTTCTACTTCAAAACCGTAGTTGTTTACTTCTGTTGCGGTTTGCCATTTTAATGTAACTGAACTTCCGCTTGCTTTTGCAGTAAATACATTGAGTTCTACAGGAAGTGGGGCAGGTATTCCTTCAAAGTCATCAACTGTAATTACTCCAGCCGGATATCCATCCGCTCCCCATTGGAATCTTGCCCCAACTTTACACGCAACAGCATTTGCCGGAGATGTAAAGTCAGATGTGAGTTTATACCAAATAAAATGAGATGCTGTACTAGTAGAATTATTCGAAATATTTTCTGAAATTATATGTTCAGAAGCATCATACCATTCTACAGCAAGCCACGCATAGCTGCCGCTATTTTCATGATAAAACCATGCAGAAAGCGTGTACAAAGTACTCGGTGATATCCCGGTAATCATCTCGCTCCTCAGATCATTATCTGCAGTAGTGTGATTTTGAATAACGCAGTACAAACTTTTCGTACCTGTGTGAACGTAGGTATCAGAGGGGGAAATAAATAAATAATTATCTCCCGTCCAATGTTCCGTTCCGCTTTCAAAGCCGCTGTTTTGTATTTGGCTATAAGTTGTAATAGAACTTATAAGAAATAAAAAGAATAATATTTTCATATTAACTCGCTAATAATTATAAACCATTTAACCAATTCGTAAAAGTTCTAACGGAGAAGGAGCATCTTCTTTGTAATAGTATGTTTATTACTTTTAATTTCGTAGAAGTATATTCCACTTGCAAATTTACTTGCATCAAAGGTTACTTCATGAATACCGACTTTTTCGTTTCCACGAACCAATGTAGCGATTTCTTCACCGATTGCATTGTACACTTTAAGTGTTACAAATGAGTTTGTTGGTAAATTAAAAGAGATTTTTGTACTTGGATTAAAAGGATTAGGATAGTTTTGTTCTAAACTAAATTCTGTTGGTAATTCAGAATTAATGCTAACTTCCACAACATCAGAATATTTAAATTGTCCGTCAATATCGAGCTGTTTTAATCTGTATTGAATTACACCATCAAAACCTTCGAGGTTTTGGAAAACCTCGAAGGTTTGAGAATCTGTAAATGTATAATCTTTTGGACTGTTTGAATTTCCGTGTCCTTCCACAAATCCAATCGTCTCCCAATTATTACACAGATTAGAAATCTGTGCTACGCAACGTTCTATTTCAAAACCGTAGTTGTTTACTTCTGTGGCCGTTTGCCAATTTAGAACGACTTCGTTTCCATTGTTTATTGCAGTAAAAGAAGTTAGTTCAACAGGTAATTCTCCGCTTGTTATGTTGTATCTATCTGCCAAATATTGCTCAACTGCATTTCTGTCTTCAGTGCTTAAAACCGCATTATATAAAATCACTTCGGCTATATCGCCATTTAAGTAGTAAGATCCGTCACTTCTTATACCAAGCAATAAATTTCCAGAATTTGAAGAGAGAATATTCGACGAAGATGTCCCTCCGTCGATTCCATCAACGCGGACTGCGCCACCAGTTGAACTTGCTCTTGCTGAAAAGACGTGTGTATTTCCATCAGAGTAATTTCCATCGCTTGCTTTATCAAGATAAACTGAAGTTGTTGGAATAAACCTTGCTCCAGCAGCTCCGTTTAAATGATATTCATATTGCTCCAATGAACTACCGGCTATTAAAAACTGAACATCTCCCAAACTCGATTTTGCCACAAAAAACATTTCATAAGCATTGTTTTGTATTCCAAGTGTAGTAGAAGTTGGCAAATTCATTTTAGATGTTGTTCCGTTAAAACGAATTATTGGGTTTCCGTTTATTTGATTATCTACCCACATTGGCTGATTGGCACCGTTTGTTTGAATAGCATCATTATCAAAACCGGAAACATCTCCCCAAGTTGAAACATAATTACTCGAAGATGTTATTTCTAAATCGGCACGCAAGTGCATCTTTAAATTTGCTGTAGGCAATGGCGATAAAAATATTTTTTTACTTTCGCTCTGAGTAGTATTTGACACCAATTTACAATAATAAAAAGTCTCGTTTGTTAGAAAACTTATTTCTTGACTTACATTGGCGTCTTGCCCCGCCAGAATGGTTACTTGTTGAAGCGTGGTGCTTTGGTTCAAATTATCGGGATCGGTTCCGTAAATAAAGTAATAGTTTACTGTTTCGCTCTGTGCGGGGTTGCCCGAAATTGCTCCGTTTGCTGTAAAAGAAGTTGGTGAATTTTGTGTAAGCGATGTTATACCTGGTGTAAGCGGAGGTACTTCAGCCGGAGTTGCCGAAGCAATTTTCAATTTACCGTTTAGTGCATATTCTGCGTATCCAAATGTATTTCCGGTTCTGATAAATGAATATGAATCCGGTTCGTCTTTATCATAAACCGTAATATAAACATCCCAAACTTCATTGCTTAAAGTTATATTTTGAATTTCGTATCCGTTAAGCGTATAAGTGTGTTCAGTACCAGATGCATTTCGGAAAACATAAGTATGTGCAACATCGTCGCGGTTATAGATTTCAAAAGTAGCCGAAGACGGCGTAGATGATAAACTTTGTATATCTAAGTAAAATCCTTCTTCGTAATAATAAACATCAGGACTTACATTTGCAAATTGTACCCCGTCAACCGATATAGTTGGAGCGTAACCACCGGCTTGTTCAACAAAAAATACCGCACTATTTGCCTCGATTGTTATGTTAGTTGCCGAAGGAACTTCTTCTACACTTACATTTACAGCTTGAGTACTACTCGAATTGTATATTTTATAAAGTTGGACATTACTGCTATTAATTCTTCCTAAATTTTTTATGCGTATATAATCTCTGGAGAGTTTTGGTTCTGTAGATAGTCTTGTGGTTGGGAGTATTTGTCTAAATAGAATGTAATCGTATTCGAATGTAATAACTTCATTTTCCGGGACATAAATTTCTGATGTTTGCATAGCATAGACTGTAACTGAATTTACATCTTTATACACAACAGTAACGTCATACGAATTATAATTAATAAGAGTCATTAAGCTATTAGATCCGTTGGAATATTCAGGTTGAATATCTATTTTTCTTGTAGGGTTAACTGCTGTTGCCACAAAATTTTGACTGCAGTAGGTGTCATTTTCGTTTATTACTTTAATGCGGAAATTAATTTTTGTTCGCACAGAAGACAATTGATTATTCGGAATAGTTATATTGGCGCTAATATTTACATCACTGCTTCCGGTAACCGTGCCAGGCGTAGCTGAAACGTTGAACCCATAATTTTCGGTTTCACCATACTCAAAAAAGACATAACAATTGGTGCCGTTGGCATTAACAATTCCGTTGAGTGTCGCCGTAAAAGAACCGGCACCTGTATGTGGGGTAATTGCATTAACATTTGTTGCTTTGCGTGTTTGCAAAGTTGGCGTTTGGGCAATATTTTGTGTTACGGCAAGAAAAGTAAACACAACAAATAAAGCAATTTTTGTTTTCATTATAAACCTAATTTAAATCATCAATTTCTATTAAATAATTCTATTTTCTGGAGAAAATTACCTTCTTTTAAAAATCTTTTCAATAGCATAAAGATGTTATTTTAATCGATGATATTTTCGAAAAATATCCCCTCAAAAAAAAAAAATTAAAACCCAGTGATAATTAAGTTTATTGTTAATTTTATTTCATTAGAATTAATTTCTTTGTTTCCAAATTGTTCTTTATTGATGTACTTGATTTCTAAATTTTTAGGCTTATAAATATAAATTCTCACAAAAAGTAAAAAATACCCAGTCCATAATTAACAAAGCTGGTTGTAGATTTGCTGGAATTTGATACAGTTGTACTTCCATCAGAAGTCAATTCTGATTGCGATATTTCCAATCCATTTCCATCAATTGACAACACAAAATTCAATCCAAGTTTTTCTGAAAACAAATAATTGAATCCTGCCCCTATTTTATAACCAAGCACAGCTTTACTTTGACTCTCACCAATATTGAATTCTTCTCCATTTATTTTAATAGCATTTGCCTCTATTTTTGCAATATGCGTCCCAAGAGAAAGCATTAAATAAGGTTGAAAATCATTTCTTGAAAAATAATAGTAAACATCAAGCATTATTGGGATTATTGAGTATGGAATTTCAACTTCAACTTTTATGTTTTCGCCAGCAAGTTCTGATATTTTTTGGGAATGGTAGTCATTATCTGCATTCCATTTTATATATCCAATACTAGCTCCGATATCCCAACTATCGCTAATTTTGTATGCAAGCCCCAAATTTGCACCGAAACCAGGTTTGTATAAATCACCCAAATCACCCATTGGGGAAGTATAATCTAATCCAGCATTAAGCCTTATATTAGATTGAGCAAATGTTAAAGTTGTAACTAATAATAATGCTAAAGAAATGAGGATGAACTTTTTCATTGTATTTTACCTTTATATTTGGTTAATATTTAATTAAGATTATTTCATCAAAACAAACTTTTTAGATTGATTAAACTCACCACTTTGCAATTTGTATATATAAACTCCACTTGCTAAATTAGAAGCATCAAATTTTACTTTGTAATTACCCACATTTTGTCTTTCATTTACCAAAGTCGCGACTTCTTTTCCGAGCATATCATAAATTTTTAATGTTGTTTGTGGCACAGAATAGTATTCTGTGCTACGAGGTATTGAATAACTTATAATCGTGCTTGGATTAAACGGATTTGGATAATTTTGTTCCAAAACGAACCCTGTTGGAGTTAAATCATCTTCATTTACATCAGTTGTAGTAAAAGTTGAGCTAAAAGCTCCTTTTCCAAAAGTTCCAATTACTACTTTCCCATCTACTGGACGAACATCAATTGTTTCAACAACTGTATTTCCAATTTCTACAGGCGCTTCCAAATTCCATTTTGTATCAGAACCATTTAAAGTTGAAGTAGAATATAACCCAGTTGAAGTTGCAGCAAAATAAACTAATCCATCTGAAATTGGCAGAATTTTTACGTCTCTAATTGAAGGACCGTTTCCAGAACCATCTGAAAATTCCTCCAAGTTTCCGCTAACAGCCACCCATGAGCTACCGCCATTATCTGAATAAAACATACTAACTACGCCATAGTTTGAATATGAAACTAAAATACAATTTTCATCGTTTGGTTTTGTGGCAATTGCGGAAATATTGGCGTTTGGAAAATCACTTGATGAAATATTTTCCAGTGGTGAATTAATATCCGCAGCATTTGTAATTTTGTAAATTTGTCCGCCATTATCACCAACATAAAGTAAATTATTTTTTGCCTTTGTGGTTGCTAATGCGGTAACATTCTGATAATCAACAACACCGTTAAAAACTTCCCAATTAATAGAGGTTGGTTCATCATTTCCATTTGGAATAGCTAATAAATTACTGTTCCGCCAAACTTTATCCCCAGCCGCAAGAAACATAACATTGGGGTTATTAGAATCTAATATATATGGAGTTTTGAAATCAAAATTATCTGCGCCAGCAGGTTTAACCAATGCAACGTTTTCTGATAAATCAATTCTGTATATATCACCCTCTTGGCTTGATACATATAAATGCGTACTTCCATCGGCAATTGCTGTTACCATTCCATCACCGCCACCAGTAACTCTCCAATCAGATTTTGTATTTGGTGTCATATCAAGATATGAACCATTATCTTGCAATCCACCAGAAAGAAATCCATTATTTGCAGTTACATGATCAATAGCTACTGACCAGAATTGGGTAGTGGTATATCCATTATTTAAGTATTCCCAAGCGACTAAATTTGCAGTAATATCGTTTGATTTACTAATTCCTCCATCATGAGCTGAAAACACAACTTTAGGATTGGATGGCAAAAAGAAAAATCCATGTTGATCGGGATGATGATTTTTGTACATATCAATGTTGTTTTCTGTAGCATATCCACCAATCCAATTATCTGAATTAAGTTTTGTCGCAAATCCATCGGTAGTTCTATAAATATTTGTACCACCAATAATTACAAAATTTTCATCGTCTGGTTTTACTTTCAAAATTACATCATAGCCAGTTTGAGTTTGGAAACCAGCGACTGGGTCAATATAATCTGGAAGATTTTGGCTCAAATCTGTCCAAGTGCCAAATTCATTATCATACCGCCAAAGGCTGGAAAAATCACCTTCTTCGCCTTCAATTCCAAAACCTGGAGTTGTGGCAACAACGTACAAAATATTATCATTACTTGGCGCATTTGTTATAACAATTCTTTGAATCGAAGCGGGCCAAAATGAAGGAGTAATATTTGTCCAATCGAATTTATTATCAGAATAATATATTCCACTATTAATACCTGAGCCAAGTGCTGCAAAAACTCTACCACCAGTAGTAACTGAAACGCTTGAAAAATGTGATATTTCACTTAAATCACCAGCTCCTGAAATAGAATATTCCCAAGTTTCACCTCCATCAACTGAGCCATAAACTCCTCCAAGACATGCAGCCCAAATTTCATCTTGCTCCAAATTGCTTTCATTTATATCTAAATTCCAAACAATTTGAAATGGATGAAATGAATATGCGGGTGAATTTGATTGTGTGTTTACAAGCGGAACCCAAGTTTGACCGTTATCGTTAGATTTATAAACTCCATTTCCTAACAAACCACCAAGTCCATTACCATCAGGCCAAATGTTGGCGTAATATTCACCAGTTCCATAATACCAATTATTCGTTTTCCCACTTCTTGTATCTTGCACTATGCTTGTTACATTTTGAATAAATGTTGGGTCAGTTACGCTTGTCCAATCTTCTCCACTATTAGTTGAACGCCATGCACCACCTTCTGCCGCTGCCGCAATTAGTATATTGGGATTATTAATATCAGGAATAATATCTTTTGTGCGTCCACCTTGATTATTTGGACCTTCTGAAACCCAATTTGCGGATTTAATTTTATTGTTTTTATATTGATACGCTTCTTTTTTTATAGGTAATTTCTTGGAAAATGCTAATTCCTTTTTTCTAATATCATCTGGTATTTTATTTGTGATAGGATTTTTCAACCTCTCATACTGCCAATTTATCATATCGGTATATGATTTTGTTGCCTTCATATCTTTAATAATTTTCGATAATTTTGAACTGCTATCAACTTCAAACAAATTTGAAGTGTAACTAACTACAATTAGAACTGCAAAAGCACTAATTATTCCAACTAATTTTTTTGCCTTAATTTTCATTTTTTCCTCTATAACTTTTAATGGTTTAATACGTTTCATAAAAATCAATCGAATAGCTATTCTTGTCCACATTATTTTTTCCAGAATAGCTGGCTAATACTTTAATATTGCCTTTAAATTTATCGTTTTCTTTTAGTCCAGGTAGTTTTCTACTTAAACTGGGTATTAAATCATCTGTCGTTTTTGACAATGTGAAAACAAAATGGACTTTTATGGAATCGTTTAATTGCAATGATGGACTCTGTTTACCGCTTCCAAAAATGGAATCAACTTTTACTAATGCCCAGCAAGGAACTTTGCTGCATGGACTGTTTAAATCCTTTGATAATTTGTCTTTTTCAATTGAAATAATTGTTCCGCTAATAAAAAGTGAGCCTCTTGGAATATTTAATTCACTTTTAATATGCGAATCTTCATCTGGAATAATTCTGTTATTTGAGCACGCAACTGTTAAAAGTATTACAATCAGCGACAAAGTAATTTTTATTTTATTAAATAAATTCATCTTTTTCTCTTTCCAATTAAAAAATATTTATTTTTTACCAAGTTTTTCTTTATTTGCATCAACTACGTCCTCTCGCAATGTTTCTGCCATATAAGTTCCAACATCATCGGCTGCGTCTTCAACCAATTTTTTAATTTGATTAGGATCTAAAGCAGCTAACTGTATTGCGCTAAATACATTTTCGAGCGATTTGTTTTTTGTTGTGTTTCCAGTATTATCTTCTAAAGGAATTGTTTTGGTTTCGGAATTTTCCCAGATCATTTCACCAGTTGTTCTTTTTGTTATTGAAGCTGTTGAGTGCACGTACAACGAAACTGAATTATTGCTCATTAGCAATTTTACCTCTTCCAAAACCACTGAACAGAAATAGTCAGGTTTGTCAGATATTTGTTCTACTGCGGTTACATCTAAATACGAATTTATTGATTCAGATAATTTTTCAGCAATTGAATGTAGCATATCTTTTGTGTCAATAGCTTCTTCAAGTTTGTTTTGTTTATCGGCTTCTATAAATCCAGTTCCAACAGAAGTAAGAATATCGAGCACAACATCTTCATTTTTTTTACTTTTTTTTGTATCTGTGGAACTTCGCTCAATTAAAACACTTTTTGCTGCTGGTTTTACAACTTCTTTAAAGTGCATTGTTGAGCCTTGAACATTGTGTTTTGCCAAATCGTTTGTGTGAGCACATGAAAACAGCATAGAAGAAATAATTAAAACAATTAAAATTTGAATTAGATTTTTCACTTAACTTCTCCTTTGTATATAAATATTAGTAATTAGTTTAGATTGTAATTTTGCCCTGTAATTTATTTTATTCATCTTTGCTTTTCAATAGCATGAAAATGCTATTGTGATTTGAGTTTTGGTGTGATTTATATCTCTCCTTTGTAGGATTTTGAAATAACTTCTGCTTTGCTGTTTACATTTAGTTTGCGATAAATACTTCTGATGTGTTGGCGAACTGTATCAATTGAAATATCCAAACGGTCAGCAACCAATTTGTAACTTAATCCGTCAACCAAAGCAACAACTATTTCTTTCTCGCGAGTTGATAATTCCCTCTGTCCTTCATTATGTTTTGGATTAAAAAATTCAACTATTTTTCTTGCAATATTTGGTGACATTGGCGAACCTCCAGCAAAAATTTGCTCTATTGATTCTTTTATTTTATCCAAAGGTGTGTTTTTTAGCAAATAACCCGATGCGCCGCGTCTTAGCGATTGAAAAACCTTTTCGCTATCATCGTGGACTGTTAGCATAATAATTTCTGTATTGGGTAAATTTTGCTTTATTTTTGGCAAAGCTTCAATTCCAGAGATTCCTGGAAGTCCAATATCCATAATTAATATATCAATTTTTTCAAGTTGCTTACATTTTTCAAAAAAATCTTCGGCAGAAACTACACTTAAAGCCACATTAAAATTCTCTTGGAAATTCAAATATTTTTCAAGCAGTTCTTTAAGTTCTATATCATCTTCGATAAGTGCAATATTTGTCATTATTAATTTATCCTAAAACTTGTAAATGGCTTATTTAAAATAAGTTAGTTTAATTTTACATTTAAGAATATGTAATAAACGCTGGGAAAACAAGAATATATTTGATGAGAAATATCGCATAAAAATGCTATTGCTACCTAATTTTTATTCCAGAAAAAACCACTTTGTAACCATTTTGTATTTCGTTTGAAAATTTTCCGCCAATGCTTTCAACTCGCATTTTCATATTTTTTGTGCCTTGTCCCGAATGCTCATTTTTTGTTACAAAACAGTTGCCATTATCCCAAATTTCCATTGTTAAAAATCCGCTATCCTGCAAAAGTTTAACGTTAACTTCTGTTGCGTTTGAGTGTTTATAAATATTGTTAATTGCTTCTTTAAAAATAAGATACAAATTTTGTCTAATTTCAAAGGCAAGTTTTATATCCAATTTTACAGTTGAATGCTCAAAACTAACTGCAATATTCTTGTTTCTCAAAATGTTGTAGCATTCATCCTTCATTTTGATAATTATATTTTTAAATTCGTCATTTCGTGCATCAATTGACCAAACAATATCACGCATTGTTCCAATTGCTTGATTTGAAAGTTCCGAAATTCGCGAAAGATTTTTTTCGGTGTTGTTTTTATCAATTCCATATTTCACAATATCGGCTTGCATAGAAATTTTGGAAAGAGTTGCGCCAATATCGTCGTGCAAATCGCTTGCAAGTTTTACACGCAATCGCTCAATTTTTAACAACTGATTTATTCTGTATTTGTATAAAAGGTGCATAATTCCACCCAAAAACAGAATTACCAACAAATAAAACCACCAAGTTTCCCAAAATGGAGGCGAAATAATTATGCTAATTTCTGTTCCCTTATTCCAAATTCCTTCGTTGTTTGCGGCTTTTACTTTAAAAATATATTTTCCGCTTGGAATTGAATTGAACGCCACAAATCTGCGAGTTTCAACAAAATTCCAATCTTTATCTAAACCCTCCATTTTGTATGCATATTTGGTTTTTTCAGTCGTAAAATATTCCAAAGAAGCAAACTCGAACGAAAAAGCGTTGTCCAAATACGAAAGTTGAATTTCCTTGCTTTCCGAAATTGGTTTTGTGAGAATTGTTCTTCCGTTTGGAAGTCTTCCAGTTTTTACTGTTTGATTGAATATTTTGAAATCCGTAATCGCAATTGGTGGAATGTTTTCAGTTTCATTAATTTTTGATGGATAAAAAGCGTTAAATCCGTTAATTCCACCAAAAAACAACTCGCCAGACTTGCTTTTAAACGCTGCACCTTGATTAAATTCGTTGTTTTGCAATCCGTATTTTTCGTCAAAATTTCTAAATCTATTTTCCTTTTTAATAAATTTTGAAATTCCATTATTTGTGGAAATCCAAATATTATCCATTTCGTCAAGTAAAATAGAATAAACAACATTATCCGGCAAGCCATCTTTTTTCAAATAATGATGAAATTTGCCAGATTTTCTATCAAATCTGTTCAAACCACCGCCGGCTGTTCCAACCCAAATTTGATTTTCTTTATCCTCATTTATTGATAAAACTGCATTATAACTTAAACTCACTGAATCTTTTGGAATGTGAAAATATTGCTTAAATTCGCGCGTTTTAGGATTAAAAACATTTAACCCAACATCCGTTCCAATCCACAAAAGTCCGTTTTTATCCTCAAAAACAATATTTACTTTGTTATGACTTAAGCTATTTTTGTCATTTGAGTCGTATTTAAAAGCGATTGAATTCTCATTTTTCCTGTCAAATCGCTGCAAACCTTGATCAGTTCCAATCCATAAAAATCCATCTTTGGATGAAATAATTGAATAAATAACTTCGCCATTAATAAGATTTGGCTTTGTGTTTTTGTAAATAGTTAATTTATCCGACTTAATATCATATTTGCAAAATCCACCAACATCTTTTCCAAGCCACAAAATTTCATTTGGCTTATCGGGGTCAGGCAAAAAAGAATAAATTGCCTCAATTTCTAAATAATTTGAGACAGTATTTTGTCGTCTATTAATTTTATTAAGTCCGTTGTAACCGCCAATCCACAAATTTCCAAAACTATCTTCCGAAATTGCTCTAATGCTTTTAACCGAAAGATTATTTTCAGCAATATTTTTACTTGAAAATTTATCAAAATTTTGGAGTTTCGGGAATAATTTATTCAATCCGTAGCCGTAAGTTCCAATCCACAAAATTCCAGTTCTATCCACAAAAAGCGAAGTTATATAATTAAAACTGATGCTAAAATTATTGTTTTCAATATTTGTGTAAAACAAAAGCTCGTTTTGTTTGTTTAGCGAAAAAAGTCCGTGTTGCGAGCTAATCCACAACTTTCCGCTAAAATCCTCAACAATTGCGTGGACAATAAATTCATTAATTTTCTCTGTTTGAACAAACAACGGATTTGCTGGTTTTGCATTTCGGAGTGATATTTGTTTGAATTTATTGCTAAATCGGTCATATTTGCCAAGTCCTTCAAACGTTCCAATCCAAAAATTGCCTTTTGAATCCTCAAACAATGCCGTAATACTTTTAATTTTGGGACTATTTTTGCCATAATCCAAATTTATTTTTTTAATTGAATTTCCAATAGCATCTATTTTTAGTAACTCGCCGGAATAAGTTCCAGCCCAAATTATTCCCTTTTTATCCTTGCACAAAGTTGTAATGTGATTTGCTTGCTCAAAGTTAATTTTGGAAAATTGCTTGGCGGAATAATCATATTTATTCAAACCATGCTCAGTTCCAACCCAAATATTTCCACTATTATCTTGAACAATGCTTGTAACTCTGTTTGTGTTTACAAAATTTCTGTCTGGAATTAAAAAACGAGTAAAAGTTTGAGTTCCTTTATCAAACCGATTTAAGCCCTCATCCGTTCCAACCCAAATGTTTGAAAAACTATCCTCAAAAACGACATTAATGCTGTTGTTGCTTAAACTTGAATTATCACCAGGAATATTTGTGATTGTATTTATATTGTAGCCATCATATTTAACCAAACCCGCACGAGTTCCAAACCACATAAATCCAGTTTTATCTTGAATAATAGACGAAATATTATTTTGCGAATAGAATTCACCAAGCAACAACCTGCGAAACATCGTGGAATTTTCATAACTTCCATTTTGAGAAAACGCCAAAACGGGCAAAAACCAAAATAAAAGTGGGATTATTATATTTTTGAATTGAAAGTAAATTTTGCAGCTCAATTTGTTGAAAAATAACAGAAATAGCTTGCAAAATATAATCATTCCAGTCTTCTTTAAAAATAAAAATCCGTCAGAATTATCTAACGGATTTTTAATTATTTACAAATATGTTTCAGAAAATGGAAAGTTGAGGTAGGCTCTACTTTTGATAATTGTTTGAGGTTGAGTCTTTTTTATTCAAGCTATCAGCTTTTGGCAATTTTTTAACCTCGCGCAGAAAAAAGCCATCAAATGAGGATAGATTTTCATTAGAAGAATTGGCTAAGTGCGCTTCCCCACTACTGAAATTCTGTCTTGCGTTTGTATGAATATCCTCGTCTAAACTAAAAGAACCTTTTGCATCAAAAGGAAATTGTTTTTGTACAGAACTTTTTGAATGAGTCACTAAATTACTTTCTTCATTATTCTTTTCGGTATTTGAACTTTGTTCAACTCCGTTACTCAAAGGTTGATTAACATCCAATTCCGACAATTGATTTTCAATTAATTGCGGTGGACTTTGCCAAGGATTATCACCTAGCTCATCTCCATCGGATAAAACAAAGAAAGCAACAAAAACGGTTGCTGCAAAAGCAATAGCGGGAGTTAGTGACCACGAAAAAAAGCTTTTTTTCTTCTCAGATTTTATTTCGAAATTCTTATTTTGAATCCTTGTCATTAAGTTAAATTCAAAATTGTCTGGGGCTGTAATTTTTGGAATTTCTTTTAATAACTTTTTGAGCTCTGAGAACTCATTATCATCTGTAAATTTTTCTTCATTCATCTCTTTTTTTACTCAATAAATATTTTTTAATAGTTTTTGCAAATGTGCTCTTCCACGATTAATTCTTGATTTAACAGTACCAAGCGATAAATTTGTCATACCAGAAATTTCCTCGTAAGTGAATCCATCAATATCTCTCAAAATTACCAATTCACGATAAATTGGTTTCACTTTTAACAATGCTCTTTGAACCATTTCACTTTTTATACTGTTATCAGCAGCTCTATCTGGAGCAATGAAATTTTTATCTTCAATCTGTAATGTTATATCATCAGGGTCATCATTCGAAATTGATAATACAACTCTTCTTTTCCTTCGCTTCAACTCATTTTTAGCCAAATTTCCAGCAATAGTATAAATCCATGTTGAGAATTTGGCTATTGATTGATATGAATCCTTATTCAAGTAAAACTTAATCATCGTATCTTGAACAATATCGGTAGTAACATCTCTGTCACCTAAAAATCGATAAACAAAGTTCATTAACGGATCTTTAAATCGTTTTACTAGAATTTCATATGCCTCAATAGTATTTTCATCCTGAAATACTTTAATGAGTTCTTCATCTGTTAATGAGTTTAATTTTTTATCCGACGCCATTTATACCAACTGTTAAAATAAATGTTTCCAAAGGTGAGAACTTTTACACCATATTTTTAAATATTAATATTGTTTATATTTTTAGAATAATAATGCTTAAAATACGAAAATATTCATTTTCTATTTTAAGATTTCAGCAATTAAAATTGAAAGATTAGTTTTATTATCAATGCTAGTCGTTTTTAATCTTATATCTGCTTCAAGAAGTGCTTTTGCAGCATTAACAAGACGCTGTTCATTTAGTAGGAAAGTGTTGTTTTTTAAAAAATAATACGAGTTACCAATGGCTTTTATACCTTCACTATTATTACTAATTCCTAAAATTTGAGCAAGGTTTGTTATAAATTTTGTAAGCATAGAAATTATAAAAACCATTTCTATTTGATTACTTAAAAGATTAAATGCATATTCAATTGCTTTTGCTTTGTTTCCAGAGCCGAGTGCGTTTTGTAAATCAAAAATTGAATACTCTTTTGTTGCTTCTGCTAATTTTTGAATTATATCTGGAGTAATTTCTTCATCTGGATTTGAATAGATTGCAATTTTTCTTAGCTGCATTTCCAGAATTGCTTTATTACCACCAACCATTTCAAGAAGTAGTTCGCCAGCAGCTTTTGATAAAATCAATTTTTCTATCTTAGCTTTTTTGAACATCCATTCAGAAAGTTCGGTCAATTTCATTTCACGAGCTTCAAAAATATATTTTTTTGCAAAAAGGGATTTATAAGGTTCCTGATTTAAAGGAGCGCTTTTTGAATATTGAGTTACTAATAAATAAGTAAAATCTGATGGATCTTTTACATAATTAGCAAAACTTTTTTTATCGCTAATTGTTTCAAAATTTTTAACAGTAATTAATTTTTTACCATCACCAAATGGGAACGAGTAGGCAAGGTCAATAAATTGTGACACAGAATTATCTTTTGATAATGAGATGGATTCTTTATCAAAATCAGCTTTTACTAGAGGAGCAATTTTATTTTCGATAGACTTTAAAGCATTATTAATTGTAAAGCTATCTTCACCATATAAAAAATAAATAGGAAGAAGTGAATCGTCTTTTAAAAACTTGGGTATATTATAAATAGATTCAATTTCTGTGGTGCTTTTCAATTAGATTTTTCCTTTAATAACTTACTTCTATTCTAGCGTATTGTATTTAATTGCAGCTAATTTGCAAATTAGCTGCAACCTTTAACTTTATTTTGCTCTTTTTTCTATTGTAATACTTTCCATAGCAATGTCATTAACTGGTTTATCCATTGCACCTGTTTTAGTTTTGCCAATTGCTTCAATAACTTTCATTCCAGAAATTACTTCACCAAATACTGAGTGCTTTCCATCCAACCAAGGAGTTGGCACAAGTGTTATAAAGAATTGACTTCCGTTAGTATTAGGTCCAGCATTTGCCATTGATAACATTCCAGGCTTAGTATGCTTTAGCGATGAATCAAATTCATCTGCAAATTTTCCACCCCAATAACTTTCGCCACCTCTTCCTGTTCCAGTTGGGTCACCACCTTGAATCATGAAATTAGCAATAACTCTATGGAATATTACGCCATTATATTTCCCGTCTGATGCTAAACCAACAAAATTTTCAACCGTTTTTGGAACTTTTGCAGCAAATAATTCTATTTCAAAAGAGCCAACGTTTGTGTTTACTGTAGCTACTAATTTTTCATTTTCTGATACATTCATTAATTCTGTCACTTTTTTATCCTTTTCTTTTGTTAATGTTATGTCCTGATTATTTTTGATATTTTCTCCACTACTACAATTTATCATTAGTAATGAGAGAAATAAAAATGCTAAACGTTTCATGTTTTCCTTTAATTTAATTATTATTACCAATTATGACCTATCATTAAGGTGTTATTAAATTAGCTCCAATTAGAGCAAAAATAAGTATCCCAACTGCAATTCTCCAGTAAACAAAAATGATTGTTGAATTCTTTTTTAAATAAGAAAGTAAAAATGCTATTGTTAGATAACCACTAATTGCAGAAGCAATAGTTGCAGTTAATAAACTAATCATTCCATCAAACTGAAGATATTCTAGCGAGTGATAAAATTCCAATAATCCACTTGCTAAAATTGCAGGAACGCTTAATAGGAATGAAAATCTTGCAGCAGTTTCGCGCTTTAATCCAATAAATAATCCAGCAGTAATTGTAGTTCCAGAGCGCGAAGAACCTGGAATTAAAGCCAAAGATTGTGCAAAGCCAACAATTAGAGCATCTTTCCAAGTAATATCTTTTAAGTCGCGTTTAAATTTGCCAATTTTTTCGGCAAGTGCTAAAATAATTCCAAGTGCAATTAAGCTTGAAGCAATTACATAAAGATTTTTAGTAAGCGCACCTTCAATAATATCCTTAAAACCAAGACCAATAACCGCAACAGGAATTGAACCAAATATAATCATCCAACCCATTTTTGAGCTTGAACTTTGAAGGGTAAATTTTTTGGGTTTAAGTGCATTGTCTTTTACAAATTCAATAAAAATTTCCCATAAATCTTTCCAAAAATAAATTACTATTGCAAACAAAGTTCCAAGTTGAATTACAGCCATAAAGGCAGTCCAATGCTCGGGATTTTTATCCGAAATTAAGTTCATTAATTTTCCAGCAATGGTTAAGTGACCTGTACTGCTAATTGGTAAAAATTCGGTTAAACCTTGTATAATGCCAAGTAGAATTGCTTCTAAAAAAGTCATTTATTATCCTATAATATTTTTAAAAGGAATATGTAATTCCGAGATTAACACTTATGGAAATAGAGTTAATATTTATGTCTTCGTGAAAACTTCCAAATTTATTTGTTGGGCTTCCAGTAAAATCAGTTCGCAAAGAAGTTCCAATGTTTGCATAGAATTTTTCTCCAAGCTTTGTATGACCTTGCGCTTTAAATAAAAAGCCAATACCTATAACATCATAACTTTCTTTAATTGAAATATCTTCGGTTAAATTAATTATTCTCATACCCGTTCCAAAACCCAATTTGAATTTATAGCCATTGCCCGAAATAACATAATATCCTAAAACTGAAGGTTTATGGTGATTATAACTTAAACTATAATTACCTGCATATGACGAAGCGAAATCAAAAAGGGTATAAACATATTCGAAACCAATTTGATATTTTTCCGAAATTGAATAATCTACTTCACCAAAAAATTCCGCAGTTGATAAAAAAGTATTTATACCATCATCAGCACGCATTTCAAGGTACGAATTAAGCGATGGTGCATAAACAAAACTTATTCCCATTCCGGCAGCAATATCAATTTGTGCAAATAACGGTCGCGAAATTATAAGAAATAGTATCGATAACCAAATATTTTTCTTCATTCTGTTTTATCCCCTTTAATTACGCTAAGAAAGTTTTCTTTTTGTAATCCCATTTTTTCTCTTTTATTATTAATGTATCCCATAAATAGAAACATTGATGTTATAAAAACAAATATTGAAACCGTATGCGTTAACAAAACATATGCTGATGCCGCTTCTTCAGTGAAAGCAAAGAGTGATACTAATACTGAAATACCAATAAAATGATAAGTGCCAGTTCCACCAGGAGTTGGGATTATTATTCCAAATGCGCTAATTGTCATTAAAATCCAAGACATAGTATAATTAACCTCAAAATTATTCTGTAGATTTAGCACATAAAATCCCAGCTCAGCAGAAAGTCCATAATTAAGCATAATTAAAATTGAATAGAATATAACCCAAATAAAGTTTGATACACTTTTAATTGTGGAAAATCCATCTATCACCATTTCAAAAACGTATGCAATTTTTGCCGCAATTTTTTTTGAGAATTTACTTACAATTTTAATTATGAGTGAGTAAAATTTTTCTTTGAATTTTACCAAGAAAAACAGAATTAGTATAACAAATATAATTGCTCCAAAACCAAAAATAACAGTTGATTTTAACCATGTAACTTCGGAGTACAAATCACCTTCATATATTAAAACACTTATTAAAACGGAAATGCCAAGTGCTAAAATATCGATAACTCTTTCAACAATTATTGTTCCTAAAACTACTGATCTTGAAATATTTTCCCATTTACCAGCAAAAAAGCCACGATATAACTCACCAAGCCTTGGAATAATGCTATTTAAACCATAGCCAATCATAGTTGCGCCAAAAAGATTAAGCACAGAAGTATTTGGTTTAGTTGAATTGAGCATAATTTTCCAACGTACTGCTCTCAAAAAATGGGATAAGAAAAACACAAAAATAAATAACGCAAACCAACTAATTGATAACTGTGATAAAATTTTAATTACCGTTTGAAAATCGACATCCTTAAATGCAAGATAAAGGAAGAGAATCATTAGTAAAATGGGTAATATAAAGCCAAAATATTTTTGAAATTTATGTTTTTTTTTATTATCTGAGGTCAATTATTTCTATCTCTTTTGATTGATTAAACTGAAATTTTGCATCATCGATTTTTTGATTTATTTCCACTGAGAACAATTGAAAAGTGTACTTCATATTATTGAAGTCAATTATTTCAATAGCATTTAACAGATAGTCTTTACTTATTGTTAAATAAGCTTCCTTGAAACTATAATCTAAATCTTTTGGTACGCCCTTAATTAAATAATTGTTGTTTTCACTTTTCAATAACAACAAATCGCATTTCTGTGGATACGAGAAAATAATTTCATTTAGTGAAAATGTAGTATTGCCATTTTCAAATGGAGAAATTATAACTTTCTTTGAAGCTTTGTCAAAATTCCACACAGATTTTCCGTCTGAAATAATATTACGATTTGGTAAAACAATTGAAAAGCTATTTTCTTTTTTGAAGTAAAATTCACCTTCAAATTTAATTGATTGATTGCTCTGAGTGGAGAAAATAGTTTGAGTAAACTCTGCTTTCAAGGTTTGAGTTTTAGTAAACTTATCCTGCAAATTTTTGATTACTTCATCAGCATTTTGCGCATAAATACAAAATGGAATTGCAATAATAAAAAGTAGTTTTAAAATCATTTAGATTGACCTAATTATTGTTTGAAGTTGTTCCTCGCTTTCGCAAATTACTTCGCGAGCTTTACTTCCATCCGGAGGACCAACAATACCAGCTTGTTCAAGTTGATCCATAACTCTCGCGGCTCGCGAATAACCAAGTTTCAATTTTCTCTGAAGTAACGAAACCGAACCTTGTTGATGTCTAATAATAACTTGCGCTGCTTCTTCAAACATTGGGTCAAGATCGGATAAGAAATTAGCATCAGGATCATTCCTCTTTTCCATAAGGGACGGTAGGAAGTATCGTTTTTTATATCCATCTTGAATATAAATTGCATTTGTAACTTTTTCAACTTCTTCGGTTGAAATAAATGCATTTTGAATTCGAATTGGTTTTGGCATTCCTCCAGGAAGGAATAACATATCGCCTCTTCCAAGTAATTGTTCAGCTCCATTCATATCAAGAATTGTGCGCGAATCAACTTTTGTAGCCACTTGATATGCAATTCTTGCAGGAAAATTTGCTTTTATTACACCAGTAATTACATTTACAGAAGGACGTTGAGTAGCAACTACAAGATGAATTCCTACCGCTCTTGCAAGTTGCGCAATTCGAGCAATTGGTTCTTCAACCTCTTTTCCAGAAGTAATCATTAAATCGGCTAATTCGTCAATAACCACAACAATATAAGGTAATTTATAATGTTTAATTTTATCCGTATCAGTTGGGCGGGTTTTAGGGTTATTTACTTTTGCATTATAATCAATAATATTTCTAACACCAGCTTTGGCAAGTTTGTCGTATCTTTTTTCCATTTCAAATTCAACTGATTTAAGAGCTAACAAGGCATTTGCAGGCATTGTAATAATTTCTTCATCTAAATCAGGTGAAATTGCAAGAAAGTGTTTATTCAATTTTCCATAAAACGAAAGTTCTATTTTCTTTGGGTCAACAATTACAAACTTTACATCCGATGGGTGTTTTGCATATAATAAGCTAGTAATCAGCATATTTATTCCAACACTTTTTCCCGAGCCAGTAGCTCCAGCAACTAATAAATGTGGCATTAATGCTAAATCTGTAATATAAATATCACCAATAATTGTTTTACCTAATGCAATTGGTAACGCAGCTTTTGAATTTTTTAATCCAGCAAGTACAGAACGAGCTCTTACGATTGTTGATTTTTCGTTTGGAATTTCAACACCAATGGCACTTTTGCCTGGAATTGGAGCAATTATTCTAATTCCACGAGCAGCAAGGGCTAAAGCAATATCGTTTTCAAGACTTACAATACGACTAATTTTCACTCCAGCGGCTGGCACTATTTCATATTGCGTAACAACTGGACCTGGAGTAACAGAAATGTCTTCTATTTTTATATCAAAAAGTAAAAGTTTTTCTTTTAGTAATTCTGCATTATGCTTTAATTCTGCTTCAGAAACTTTGTTATCCTCATCAAGAACCATATCTAAAAGACTTAAACTTGGAGGAATAAATTTAATCTTTTCTTCCCAAGGTTCAGGTAAATCTTCTTCATCTTTTGGACTTAATATGTCATTTTTTTTAATTATAATTTCTTTGCTTATTTGCGGTTCCAAAGGTTCCAAGGAAGGATCGTGCTTTTCAGGTTCTTCATTTATTGATTTGTGTACTATTCTAATTTTTGTTTCATCAAGTTGAATTTCATCAGGAATAGTTTGAATTGTTTCTTCAAGTTTGTTTTTATCTCGCTTAAATAAAGAAGACTTTGACTTTTGCTCATCTTTATTCATTTGAATTATCTTTTTAAGATTACTATCATCTTTATCACCCTTAATAGTAATCTTCGTTTCACCATCATCTTCTAGTGCGTCATTTATGTTTCCTTTTATAAACTCAAAAATACTTTCAAGTTTAATATCAAACGCAATAATTATTGAAATAGCAAGAATTGAAATTAGTACAATTACGCTTCCTAATCCGCCAAGTAAACGTCCTATAGCACCACCAAAAAAATCACCAACATTGCCTGATAACTCAATAAAATTGGAAAGAAGATGTAATTCAACTCTAAGCATTCCAAAAAGAGAAGAAAGAATTATGGCAAAAGCGAGTAGGAAATTTGACAGATGTAATGAAAATTTATAATTATCCTCTTTTATAATTGCTAATCCCCAGATAAACATTAAAATAGGGAAAACAATTGAAAAGTATCCAATTGTATAATTAATAAAAAAGTTGGAAATGTAAGCGCCTAAAATTCCAAGCCAATTGTGAACGCTTGAGGCACGTATAACAAATTCTGGATCGGAAGAAAATATTTTGAATAAATCCGAAAACCCAAAATAAAGATTAGCAACATCATATCTTGAATATGAAAGGATGCTTAAAAGCGATAAAAGCGCAACTATTATAAATCCAACACCAAGTAATTTTTTTTTGTTTTCTTTTGAAACAGCAATAGTATTATTACTTTTAGATGTCTTTTTTTTTACTGCCATAGAATAAAACCTAACTATTTGCTATCACTTTCATTTATTTCATCTTTAATTAATTTTATTTCACCACCGGAGAAATAAGGAATTAAAGGAATATTATTAATAGTAGAACAAAATTCAATATCATGATCCATACCATTTGCTTTTAATATTTGTCCATGCTCACAATTTTCCATCATTAATTTAATATCAGAACCATATTTTTCGTTCAATATTAAACTAGCGTTTGTCGCATCGGTTACTTTAATATCAGATGTTTTTTCCATCATTAATTTAACCAAAGCTCCAGCACAAATTGTATCTTCAAGACAAAATATTCCACTAGCACCAGATGAAATAATTTCAACATCGTTACCTAATTTAACTAAATGTTCTGCTATTTTTGATAAATTATTAAAACTTGCAATAAATACTTTATCAGAATATTTTGCTTTAACTATTGCTTTTGATCCGTTTGTAGTAAATAGAATTATGGATTTACCACTAACACTTTCCTCTGTATATTCAGATGGAGAATTACCTAAATCGAATCCTTCAATCATTTGAGTATTTCTTTCACCACATAGTAAAGTTTGTCCACCATGTGAATTAACAGATATTTTCATTGCAAAATCTATTGAGCCCACGGGAATTACCTCTTTTGCGCCAGCATCTAGTGCTTTTAAGATAACAGATGTTGCTCTTAAAACATCAATAACCACTGTTGTTTTACCAGTAAAATAAAGGTCATCAACATTATTGGGTGATAATATTACATTTACTTTCATTTATTTTTTGATACTCATTAAATAAATGAAACTATACCATTAATTGGTACAGTTTCATTTCAAATTGTTAAAACCTTAATTCTTACTTATCTACTTATAAAAGGAAGTGCAACAGTTTTTCCTGCCAACACTTTATTTCTAATTTGGATATTAACGTCAGAATCAAGATTGCTAAATTTATTTTCAACATAACCCATAGCAATTGGTTTTTCTAAAATAGGACTCATAGTGCCACTAGTAACTTGACCAATTAAATTACCATTGTTAAATATTTGATATCCATGACGAGGTATTATTTTCCCTTCGGCAGAAATGGCTACTAATTTTCGTTTAACACCATTTGTTTTTATTGCCAATATTGCTTCTCTTCCTATAAAATCACCTTTGTTAACTTTTGTAATCCAATCAAGACCAGCTTCAATTGGATTTGTAGTTTCATCAATATCATTTCCATAAAGACAAAATCCCATTTCAAGACGTAACGTATCTCTTGCTCCAAGACCTATAGGTTGAATTTTATATTTAGCACCTGCTTCAAAAATTGCATCCCATATTTTAAGGGCTTCTTCTTCAGAACCTTTAAAATATATTTCATAACCAAGTTCACCGGTATAACCAGTGCGCGAAACAATTACTTTTGTATTACCACAGTTAGAAATATTAAAATGGTAATACTCCAAATCTAACGCATGGTTACAAATTTTTTGTAATGTTTTTTTAGATTTAGGACCTTGCACAGCTATTAGAGAATACTCGTCACTTTCATTAATAATTTCGGCACCAAATTTATTATTCTTATGCATCCATTCAAGATCTTTTTCTATATTTGATGCATTAATAACAAGCATATACTCATTTTCATCAATCATATATAATAATAAATCATCAACTATACCGCCATCTTCGTAGCACATTGCAGTATATTGAACTCTACCAATACTAAGTTTTGCTGCATCATTAACAGTTATATACTGCACAAAATCGAAAGCATTTTCACCCTTAATTAAAACTTCACCCATGTGGGAAATATCAAATATACCAACTGAGTTTCGAACAGCTTTGTGTTCATCAATAATTGAAGAATATTGGACTGGCATTTGGTAGCCCGCAAACTCAACTAGCTTTGCTCCAAGCTCAACATGTTTACTATAAAAATTTGTTTTTTTCATATCTCTTTATTTTTTATTTGTTAGAATCAGCTAAAAACTTTTCAAAACCTAAATCGGTTAAAGGGTGTCTAAATAATTGTTCAATTACATTAAAAGGAACTGTTACAACTATATTTTCGTGAATTGATGCTAATTCTTGTCCTTCTTTAACCATTCCTTCATAATCAAGTGCAAGAACTTCACCACTAATTGGTCCGTTTACAATTTTAGCTATTTCAGCTAAAATTTCGTCTCTGCTGCCAATTTCTCTAGCAATTAGAGACGGATTAGTTGTAACCCCATCTAAAATTCCCATTTCTCCAGCTTCCCTAATCTGTTTAAGATTTGCTGTGTCAATAAAAATTTTCATCAATTCCTCATATTTTATAAATACTAAACATAAAGTTAATAAATATTACAAATAATCATTGGTGATTTCTTTTTCCGTTTTAGAATTAATAAACCGAAATGATTGTGGATTTACATCATTTTTTTCTTCTAGTTTTATTCTTATGAAATATTTTAGTTGTAACTTCTTCATTGTTGAGAAAGTTCCAATTCGTAATTTAAGCCCTAAGGAATTATGGACAATTAGTCTTAGAGATTGTTTATTGCCTTCATTTTTATAGCGCTTTAACCACTGATCAATTTCATTAATAATATTTGATTTTTTCTGCATCAAACCAGTTCCATCGCAACAATGACATAGTTCGTGAGTTGATTGCATTATATTTTCACGAATTCTTTGACGAGTAATTTGCATAATTCCAAAATCAGTCATTGGCAACATTGCAATTTTTGCTCTATCTCTTTTGAACTCTTTTCGCAGTTCGTCAAAAATTTTCTTTCTGTTTTTGTCTTCTTCGAGATCAATAAAATCGATTACAAGAAGTCCACCAATATCTCTTAACCTCAATTGACGTGCTATTTCACGAGCAGCTTCCAAATCCGTTTTTAGTGAATTTTGTTCTTGCTCCTTTTTGGCAGCATATCTTCCACTGTTAACATCAACAACTGTCATAGCTTCGGTATGCTCAATAAAAAGATAACCTCCGCTAGGTAAAGGAACTTTTCGGTTCATCATTCCTTTAATTTGTTCTTCAATTTTAAACTCTTCAAATATTGGAATAGAACTTTTATAAAGGTTAACTTTATCAACTATTTCTGGTTGATGTGTATTTACATAACTTCTTATTTCTTTATATAATTTTCTTGAATCTATAAAAATATTTGAAACATCAGCAGTAAACAAATCTCTAATTACACTTATGGTTGTGCTTAAATCTTTATAAACTAAATATGGAGGTGAGTTCTTTTTAACTTCATCCTGCACCTGCAGCCAAGTTTTACTTAAATAATTTAAATCGACACTAAGTGTTTCTTCGGATTGGTCCTTAGAAGCAGTTCTAATAATCAGTCCACAATTTGACGGGATTATTTCACGTGCTAATCTTTTTAGCCGTTTCTTTTCTTTGAAATCAATAATTTTCTTAGAAATTCCAATTTTATCCTCATAAGGAATTAAAACGCAAAATCTACCAGGTATTGAAATTGATGTTGAAACACGAACCCCTTTACCTTTTACAGGTTCCTTTATAATTTGGACTAATATTTCCTGTCCCTTTTTTAGTCTTGGAATTCTATTATTTATTTCTGAATTGTTATCTACTTCACTATTTTGCGTTTCAGATTTAATTTTATTTGCTTCAACTTCTTCTTCTGTTTCGGCTACATAATCATCATCAACAAAATTAAGATTATCTTTAACAGTGTCTCCAATGTCAGAAAAATGAAGAAACGCATCATGCTTCAAACCAATATCAATAAAAACAGCTCTTATTCCAGGAAGAACGCGAGCCACTTTACCCAGATAAATATTTCCAACCATCCTATCTTTTTCAGGATGTTCTACAAAAAAATCTACCAACTTCCTATCTTCAGCAATAGCAATTCTATTCTGAGATTCGGTTTCACTAATAATAATTTCTTTTAACATTTACCAATCTCTATCTAACGGATTACCGTAAATTATTCATCTAACCAAAAGAGAACCCGTTCTTTAAACTTTTGGTCAATTAATTCACGATCATCTTTAGGATAAAATTTTTGCTTTAAGTTTTCAGCATGTTCGTGAATTACTTTTATTTCTTCCTCTATATTTTTAGCTCGCATAATTTTAGATGCAAATTCCATTACTCCATCCAAATTCTTAAAGTACCAAACAATATTCTTTCTTGCTTTAATGGTAGCAATTGTTTCAGAATACTCGCGTGCTAATAAGTTGCTGTGCTTTATTGCAGCTTCAGCTATTTCATCTATTCCAGGTTCACCAGAATCTACACCTGTTTCAACTAATTTATTATATCTATTAAAGATAAACGGATTTCCGAGTGCACCACGTGCAATCATGGCAGAATCAATGCCAGTCTCGAGAATCATTCTTTTAATATCTTGTGGTGAAAAGAGTGAACCATTACCAACAACAGGTATATTCACTGTTTCTTTAACTTTTCTTAACCACTCCCAATCAGGGTCTTCTTTATATTTTTTGGTTTTTGTTCTTGTATGAACAATTATAAATGAAGCACCACTTTCTTGAGCAATTTTTGATGTTTCCAGTATATTTATTTTACCATCGCTGGTACCTAAGCGTAATTTTACAGAGATAGCAACATCACCGGCAACTTTAACCATTGATTCAATAAGTTTTCCCATATATATTGGGTCATCAAGCAATTGAGCACCAAGATTATGCTTAGTAACTTTATCTACTGGACATCCACAATTTATATCAATTACATCTGGTTTGTAATTTTTTAACTCTTGAACCGCACCAGCTAAATAATCTGGGCTGTTGCCTAATAATTGAACTCCAATTGGTTTTTCATCTCGTCCAAAAGAAAATATTCGCAACGCATGAAATTCATTTTCAACTATACCTTTTGCGCTTACCATTGGAGTAAAGGTTAAACCAGCACCATACTCTTTTGAAATTTTTCTAAAGGGAGCATCTGATACATCAGCCATTGGAGCAACAATTAACTTATTGCCTAAATCGAAATTTTTTAGTTTCATCTGCTTATAATTTCTTACTTTGATCAGATTTAACTTGAACAACCAGATTTATGATGTCAAAGAATTTCGTTTGTTTAGCTTTTTTCAATTTTTCCCTTTCAAAACTTATTAAATAAAAAAAACCGGATATAAAATATATCCGGTCTAATTAATTTAAGCTTCTTTGTTATCAGAATTATTATCCTTTTTCTCAGCAGCTTTTTGATCTTCTAACAAAGCTTTTCTGGATAAAGAGAATTTTCCATTTTCCATTTTTAACAATTTAACAGCTATACTATCACCTTCTTTAAGAACGTCTGATACTTTATTAACACGTTCTAAAGCAATTTGAGAAATATGAAGCAATCCTTGAGTTCCTGGAACAAATTCAACGAAAGCACCAAAATCAGTAATTTTAATTACTTTACCAATGTATTCCATTCCAATTTCTGGATCTGTTACAATTCCTTTAATATACTCTTTTGCTCTACGTGCATCATCAATATTAACACCAGCAATTGCAACTTTTCCATCTTCTTCAATATTTATTTCAACATTAAAATCGCGTTGAATTCCTTGAATAATTTTTCCGCCTTGTCCAATAACTGCACCAATTTTTTCTGGATTAATTTGAATAAAGATTAGTGAAGGTGCGTATTGAGAAATAGATTCCCTTGCAGTTGCAAGTGTTTCATTCATTTTTCCTAAAATATGCATTCTTCCTTCTTTTGCTTGAGTAAGCGCTTTTTCCATAATTTCAAAAGATATTCCTTGAATTTTAATATCCATTTGGATAGCTGTAATTCCGTTTGAAGAACCAGCAACTTTAAAATCCATGTCGCCAAGATGATCTTCGTTTCCAAGAATATCTGAAAGAACAGCAAAGCTATCACCTTCTTTTACCAATCCCATTGCAATTCCAGAAATAGCACATTTCACTGGTACACCAGCATCCATCATTGCTAACGAACCAGCACAAACGGTTGCCATTGAAGATGAACCATTAGATTCAAGAATATCAGAATTTATACGAATTGTGTATGGAAAATTTTCTTTTGACGGAACTACAAATTTTAAAGCTCTTTCAGCCAAATTTCCGTGTCCAATTTCTCTTCTACCCTGTCCGCCATAACGACCTGTTTCGCCAACGCTAAATGGTGGAAAGTTATAGTGAAGATAAAATGATTTTTTATTTTCTGCACCTAAACCATCAACAATTTGTTCATCTTTAGCAGTACCAAGAGTAACTGTTGTTAAAGATTGAGTTTCACCTCTAGTAAACAAAGCAGAAGCGTGAGTTCGTGGAATAATTCCAACTTCGGATGTAATTTGTCTAATATCTGTAAGATTTCTACCATCAAGACGCACACCTTCTTCTAATATTCTTTTACGCATCAAATCTTTTTCGATATCGTGTAAAATATTTTTAATGTCTGTTTCATCTTCTGGATATTTTTCTGCTAATGCTTCGAGAACTTCAGCATTTATCTCATCATTTTTTGCATAACGAACTTCTTTAGTTAAAACAGAATAAACAACTTCTTTGTATTTATCATGAGCCAAAGAGTTAACTTCATTAACAAGCTCTTGATTAATTGATTTAGTTTCAACTACCATTTTTGGAAGTCCGCAAGCTGCAACCAATTCTTTTTGAAGATCAATTATTTTAACAATTTCAACATGAGCAAATTTAAGCGCATTTAAAATATCATCTTCACTTGCTTCAAGTGATTCACCTTCAACCATCATAATTGAAGTTTCAGTTCCAGCAATGGTTAACTCCAAATCACTTTCTTTAATTTGACTTACTGTTGGGTTAACAATAAATTCACCATTAATTCTTCCAACTCTTACTTCGCCAATTGGCTCAAGAAATGGAATATCTGAAATTGCTAACGCAGCAGAAGCTCCAATAGCAGCTATTACGTCAGGGTCATTTTCACCATCAAATGAATAAACAAATGCAGCAATTTGTGTGTCGTTGTTATATTCACTTGGGAAAAGTGGTCTAATTGGTCTATCAATTAAACGTCCACTTAAAATTTCTTTTTCAGTAGGACGACCTTCACGTTTAATAAATCCACCTGGAAATTTACCAGCAGCAAAATATCTTTCTTTATATTCAACTGACAAAGGAAAATAATCCAATGTAGTGTTTGACTTTTTTGAAGCTACTGCGGTTACTAAAACCATAGTGTCGCCGTAACTTACCATAACAGCCCCATTAGACTGTTTTGCAAAGCGTCCAGTTTCTATGGATAATTTCTTTCCGCCTATTTCAACTTCTTTTGTTATAATCATTATTTAAACCTTATTTTCTTAATTTCAATTCTTTAATTATGCTTCTATAGCGTTCGATGTCTTGACGAGCAACATAGTTTAGCAATCTTCTTCTTTTACCAACCATCATTAATAAACCTCTTCTTGAATGGTGGTCTTTTTTGTGCTCAGAAAAATGAGCAGTAAGCTTGTTTATACGTGCTGTTAAAAGGGCAACTTGTACTTCAGCTTTACCACTGTCTTTTTCATTATCGCCAAATTTGCTAATAATTTCTTGTTTTTCTTCTTTCGTTAAATTCATTTTGAATTTCTCCTATTATTAATTCGATGTAACTTCAGAACCTTTCCGAAGTTAATTAGTTAATTATCTTTCCAACAAATTGGATTGCTTGTTTTTTATCTTTACCAATCTGATAGATCAATTCTTCTGTGTTATTAAATTTTTTCTCATCTCTAATTCTCTTCAATAATTCTATCCTAATTGTCCGTCCATATATATTTTTATTAAACTCAAAAAGATGTGCTTCAATAACCACGCTTAAAGTATCTGCAAATGTTGGACGTAAGCCAACATTCATAACACCATAAATAATTTCATCTTCTACAAGCGCTTTAACAATATACACGCCATTTTTAGGAATTAATTTGTTTTTATCTTCAACTTCAATATTTGCAGTAGGAAAACCAAGAATTTTTCCTCTTGAAACACCTTTTACTACTGTTCCACGAAAACAATAATTTCTTCCAAGCAATCTATTTGCTTTTTGAATATCACCATCAAAAAGTGCATTTCTAATTACAGTACTACTTATAATATCTTTTTCACTTTTTACAGCGTCTAAACATTCAACTGAAAAATTACATTTTTTGCCAAGCTCAATTAATTCGTTATCATCACCATTTCTATTTTTTCCAAATCTATGGTCATGACCAATTATTATATGCTGAACTCCAATTTTTTTGCAAATAATATTTGTAATAAATTCTTCCGAAGTTTGCTCAGCAAATTCCATAGAAAATTTTATTACCAATAAATTATCTAAATCCAGTTTTGATAAAAGCTCTGTTTTTTCATCTAAAGTTGTTAATAATTTAATTTTAAAATCAGAAACAACAGTTCTTGGATGTGGTTCAAAAGTAATAACCACATTTCTTAAATTATTTTGCGATGAATATTTTTTTAACCTTTCGAAAATAACTTTATGACCTTGATGAATACCATCAAAGGTACCAATAGTTAAAACGGTTTTTTCATCTCTACTAATTTCATCAATTGATTTATAGACATTCATTACAATCAACTTTTTAAACTTCATTCAATGTTCTAAATTCATCAACAGAAAGAGAATCATTTACATTAAACTCTCCTATTGCTTCTCTTCTAAGCGATTTAAGATATCCTCCACAATTGAGTTTTTCTCCAAAATCGTTTGCAATAACTCTAATGTATGTTCCTTTAGAACATCTAATTCTAAAATCTATTTCGGGCAGTTCAATTCTTGTAATTTCAAAATCATAAATTGTAACTTCTCTTGGTTGCCTTTCTACCTCTACTCCTTTACGAGCCAATTTATAAAGTCTTTTACCGTTCTGCTTTAACGCAGAATACATTGGAGGTATTTGTTGAATTTTTCCAAGAAATAGTTTTCTAGTTTCTTCAACCATCTCCTCAGTAACAAAGGAATAATCTCTTTCTTCAATAAACTCAGTTTCGGCATCCATTGAAGGAGTATTTTTACCAAGTTTTATTGTTCCAGAATATGTTTTATCTAAATCCTGATACTTGTAAATCTCTTTAGTTTGTTTACCAACACATACAATAAGAAGACCGGTGGCTGCAGGATCTAAAGTACCTGCATGACCAACTTTTTTAACATTTACAATTTTTCTAACACGATAAACAATGTTAAAAGAGCTTTTACCTTTCTCTTTATCAATTAAAACAACCTCTCCCGAGGCATAATCAATATTTTTAAGATCAATCGATTTCTTTGTTATCATCTTCGTGAATTTTTTTGAAAAGACTTTCCATCTTTTCAACATAATCAAGTGTGTCATCGAGATAAAAATCTATATCAGGCATTTTTCGTAAGTGATTCATCCTGCTTGATAATTGTCCTTTTATATAACCTTTTATACTATTTAATTTTTCAATTTTAGCGTCGCGCCCTTCTTTCTCAAAAATTGAAATATAAATTTTAGCATTTTTTGCATCTGGAGTAACTTTTACGGATGTTATAGTAAGCATTCCTAGTGCAGGATCTTGAATTTTATAAAGAAGAATTAAACTTAATTCCTCTTTCATAAACTCAGCTATTTTCTGTAATCTTGTGGACAATTTTTAACTCAACTTCTGTTTTGTTTCAACAAATTGATATGCTTCAATAATATCGTTTACTTTAATATCATTAAAGTTAGAAATATTTAAACCGCATTCATAACCAGCAACAACTTCTTTAACATCGTCTTTAAAACGCTTAAGTGTTGCAAGATTACCTTCATAAATAACAATTCCATTTCTGAATAATCTAATTTTATCTGAGCGCGTAATTTTACCTTCTGTAACATAGCAGCCAGCAACAGTGCCTATTTTGGGAACTTTAAAAGTATCACGAATTTCAACAGTTGCAACAAATTTTTCTGAAACTATTGGTGATAAAAGTCCTTCAAGTGCTGATTTAACTTCGTTAATAGCATCATAAATAACATTATACAATCTAATATCTACATTTTCAGTTTCTGCCAATTTACGCGCATTATTATTAGCTCTAACATGAAAACCAATAATAATTGCATGGGATGCGGCTGCTAAAAGAACATCACCTTCTGTAATTCCACCAACAGCTTTGTGAATTACATTAACAGCAACTTCGCCATTTGATAGTTTCATTAAAGAATCTGCAAGAGCTTCAACCGATCCATCCACATCACCTTTTACAATAATTGGAAGATCTTTAACAGCACCTTGACTAATCTGCTGTGCAATTTGGTCTAAAGTAATATGACGCACTTGTCTATGATCTTGTTCACGTTTTAATTGTTGTCTCTTAAGAGATATTTCTCTAGCTTCACGTTCAGACTCAACAACTGCAAACACATCGCCAGCTTGAGGTGCACCTTCAAAACCTAGGATTAATACTGGAGTTGCAGGAAGAACTTCTTTAATTTTATTATTCCTTTCATCAAACATAGCACGAACACGTCCTTGGAAATTACCAGCAACAAAAGGATCACCAATTTTAAGAGTACCTTTGTCAATTAAAACAGTAGCAGTTATTCCACGTCCAGGTTCCATTTGTGATTCTACAACACTGCCACGCGCTATTCTATCTGGATTAGCTCTAAGCTCTAGCAAATCTGCTTCCAATAATATTTTCTCTAATAATAAATCTACATTTAACCCAGTCTTAGCAGAAATTTCAACGGCTTGATACTTTCCACCCCATTCCTCAACTAATATTTTTCTATCAGCAAGTTGTTGTTTAATTCTTTCAATATTTGAATTTGGTTTGTCAACTTTATTTATTGCAATAATAATAGGAACACTAGCAGCTTGAGCGTGATTTATAGCTTCAACCGTTTGAGGCATTACTGCATCATCAGCAGCAACAATAATAACTACAATATCCGTAACCCTTGCTCCACGAGCTCGCATAGCTGTAAAGGCTTCGTGACCAGGAGTATCAAGAAACGTGATTTTTTTTCCATCTTGAACTTCAACTTGATAAGCACCAATATGCTGAGTAATTCCGCCAGATTCACCAGCAACAACATTTTCGCGTCTAATATAATCAAGTAATGATGTTTTACCGTGATCTACGTGCCCCATTATAGTAACAACTGGTGGACGAGGTAGAAGAGTTGATTCTTCATCATCTTTATCAGCAAGTGAATCTGCAACATACTCATCTTCAAATTCAACTTCGAAACCGAACTCATCTGTTAATAAAGTTATTGTTTCAGCATCAAGTCTTTGATTTATTGATACCATTAAACCAAGACCCATACATTTAGAAATAACATCGCTTACAGAAACATTCATCAAATTAGCAAGTTCATTTACTGCAATATATTCTGTTACTTTAATTTTACTTTCATCTAATTCTTGTTGTTCAATTATTTTTTCTTGTTCTTCAATTTGTTCTTTTTTACGACGTTTCTTCGCACTAGCTCTATCCGCAGTAGTCGTATCATCCATGCTAATCATAGTTCTTTTTATAGCTGCATCAACTTCACGTTTATCAACTTCAGCTTTTTTAACTCTTTTAAACTTTTTAGATTGAACAGTCTCTTCAACATCAGCAGCTTTCTTTTTACGTCTAAATTTTTTCTTTTTATCAGCCTCTTTGCTGTCAATGTCATCTTTTTTCTCTATCGGTTTTGCTGGTTGATTTTTAACAACAACCTTCACCTCTTCAGCAACAATTGGCTTTTTCTTCTTTTTATCTCTTTTCTTGTCGTGAAGATTCATTTTGCCAATAATAGTTAATCCTTTTTTTCTCCCATGAAGTTCTTTTTCAGCATCAGTTTGGAAAACTCCATTTTCAGCTTCAAGAATATCCTCTTCTATCTCAATAATATCATCTATACTGCTTTCCTCTTGAATCCTCTCATCCTCTGATTCTTGAGATATTTCTTCCGTTTTTTCTTCAATTATTTCATGGGTTACTTCTTCACTAATTTCAACTGCCCCCTCATTTATAACTTCTTTTTTTACAATTTCTTCGGCAATAGGTAAATCTGGTATTTCTGTAGCAGTTTCTTCTTTAACTGGTTCTTCAATATTTTCAATAACCGTTTCTTCTTTTACTATAGCTACTTCTTCAACCTCAACATTTGTTTCATCTTCAACTTCAATACCAGATCTTTCTGCTCTTATTTGGTTGAATTTTGCAAGTTTTCTCTTATGCTCTTCTGATTTATCAATATCTTTCTTGAAATGAGCTTGAAGATCATCAAGCATTTCTTCTGACATAAGAGCCATGTGATTTTTTACTTCATAATTTTTACTTTTTAAAAAATCTATTATAGCATCAGTTGAGATATTAATCTCAGAAGCATATTTGTAAACTCTGTATTTTGTCGGTTTATTAGTTGTAGCCATATTGGGAATTACCTATAAATTTTAATTTTATTCTTCTTCAAATTGATTTTTAATAATGTCAAATATCTCATTAGCTTTATCATCATCTAAAGATTCAATCTCTTTTAGTTTATCTAAACCAGCTGTTAATACTTCAACGGCAGTATCGTATCTATTCTGTATTAGTAAATCAACTATTTCTGTTCCTAATTCTTCTCTTAATTCAACAAGTTCAATGTCATCTTCGTATTCTTCATATGGTTTTTCTTCACGAATTACGTCAATTTCGTAACCAGTTAATTTCATTGCAAGTCTAATGTTAACGCCATTTCTACCAACAATAAGTGAAACTTGATCATTATCGGCAAGAACGGAACATCTTTTCCCTGCTTCATCAATTTCAATTTGTTTTATTTTAGCGGGAGCTAAAGTTCTTTGAATTAAAGTAATTGGATCATCAGAATAATTTACAACGTCAATGTTTTCATTATTTAATTCACGAACTATTGCATGAATTCTAACACCTTTCATTCCAACACAAGCACCAACTGCATCAATTCTTGGGTCTTGAGATTCTACAGCTACTTTTGCTCTTTCACTTGGTTCACGTGCAATTCTTTTAATCTCAATAATTCCATCATAAATTTCTGGAATTTCAATTTCAAATAATTTTTTTAAGAATAAATTATCGGCTCTAGAAATGACAATTACCGGACCATTTGAGGTTTTTTTAACTTCCTTAACAACAGCACGAAGCGTATCGCCTTTTCTATAACGTTCTCTAGGAATTTGTTCAATTCGTGGTAAAAGCAATTCATTTTTGTTGTGATTAACAAGAATATCATTACGTCTTACTTGATAAATATCACCAACAATAATTTCACCAATCATTTCGGAATATTCGTTAAAAATAAGTTCTTTCTCTATTTCTCTTATTCTTTGATTTAGACTTTGGCGTGCAAGATTAATTAGTCGTCTGCCAAATGAACTAAGTTCAAGTTTCTCAACATAGTCATCACCAACTTCTAACTCTTCATCATTACCTTTTTCGTTAACTTCATCAATGCTAATTTCGTGTTCAGGATCTTCAACTTTTTCAACAATTGCGCGTTCAAGAAATATTTCGATATCTCCTTTATCCATATTTGCGATAACATCAAAATTGGCTTCAAGTCCATATTTTTTCTTGACCATAACGCCAAATATTTCTTCGATAATATTTTCTAGAACATCTCTATCAACATTCTTTCCCCTTACCATTTGAGAGAATGCTTCAACTATTGCATTATTCATTTTGCGGTAGCCTCCGTCTTAAAATCTGATAATTACTTTTGCAGATTTTATATTTTTAAAATTAACTTCTTCTATTTTTTTATCTATTTCAAATTTTAATATGTCTTCGTTTACAGATAAAAGTTTACCTTCAAATTTTTCTGCAACTTGCTCTTCAAATTCTAATTCAAAATATCTGTCAATGTTTTTTTTATATTGCTGAATATATATTAAAGGTCTTTCTATTCCAGGTGATGAAACATCTAGCCGATATTTTGATTCTATCAAATTTTCTTCTTCCAATAAATCGCCACAAGCACGACTTACATCAACGCAATCAGAAGTAATAATTCCGTCTTCGTTATCTATAAATATTTCAAGGACAAGATCATTGTCGTTTCCTCTAAAATTTATATCTACTAAAAGATATCCAAGTTGTTCAACGGTCTTCTTAATTTTATCTGATATTTCTGATTTATTTATGTTCATTTTCGGCTATTTAACTAATATTATTTTTTAACGAAACAAAAAACGCCCACAATGGGGCGAATTAGAATGCTAAAGTTAACACTATTTTATATGATTTGCAAGTTATTTAGAGCCCTATTGTTGACTCCACAATTAACCTAAATTATTTATTTCAAATAAGATAAACTATTTTAACAAACTCATTTTACCTATAAATCTATCTTCAGATATTTTTATTTCATAAAAGTAAACTCCAGAAGTTACTTTGGTATTTTTATTGTTTGTTCCATTCCATTCAAACAAATAATTACCTGCTTGAAGCACTTGATTTAACAATAATTTCACCTCTTCTCCTCTAATATTAAAGACTGTTAGCTTAACTTTTTTGTTGGAAAGTTTGGCTGGAACTGCAAAATTAATAGTTGTACTTGGATTAAATGGATTAGGATAATTTTGTGCAATTATATGCGTTTGGGGAATAATTGGATTATTAATTGGTTCATCAACATCTGTTAGCAAACTTAAAGTGCTTTCTTGTTTATTTCCATCAACATCTGCCAAATAAATTTTCGTCCATTCTGGTCTAGTGGAAAGTTTCAAATAGCTTTCTTGCCATTCAGAATCGTTCATTCTAAAAAAATCTGTGGTTGTATATTCGTGATAACTATAAACTGGACCAACAAAGGCAACATTTTCACCATTGGTTAGTATTGTGTTCATTATTGCTAAATCAATTTTGCCAGTTCCAGAATGAGCAACCCAACCCACCATATTTCCAAATTCATCCGTTGGCGCAGTATGATAATCCACAACTAAATAATCTGCATCCATATCAGTATAAAATAATTTTGGATACCATCCATCATAACTAACAGCACCGCACATTGTCCGAGGATTAGTTAAAGTTCTCTTCATAAACTTAATTTCAGAATCCAAAAGACCTATCCCATTTAATTCTTTTTTTGCAATTGATTCGAGAGTGTCGCATTTTTCGTAAAAATTTGTAAAATATTCTCTCATATGATCAGAACTAAAATTAAGTTCCAACATTTTATCATTAAAATTTTTTGCTAATATTTTGAGTGATGCAAACAATTCGGGAACAGGTTCAACATAGCAATGAGGATAAAAGCAAGTATACCCTCCTGAGTATGATTGTTTTGCATAAAGAATATTATCATGTCGTAATTCTGTCCAAGAGCCAAGTTGAGAATTCATTTTTTGCTGCCACCAGGCTGCAGTTTGCATAAATTCTGGATAAATGGTTCTGTCCGTTGGAGGATTCAACTTCCTAATTGAGTTTAGCCATCCATTATAAACTGTACTATTCCAAAAATCAGAATCATATGCATCAACCAAATAGCGAACACCAGCCAAATTTGGAGCGTAATTAAATTCATCTAATTCCTTAACTAATAGCTGTGATGCTGCATTATTTCCAAGAGCAAATAAAATATCCAGAGTTGATGGCAACATTCTTGTTTTTTTTACTTTATCATAAACAACACTACCTGTAACATAAGAATCGATAACAAAGCGTTGACCAAACATTAAAAATGCAGATGCCGGTTTAATTTCATCTTCACTTTCCGGATTATGTATTAATACTTGCGATAGAATTTTTTGTGGAGCAAAAGGTTGTTTTGATAACGTATCTTGATAGGATTTAAAATAATTAGTATCAGCCAAAGCAGAACAGTTAGTAAATCCCATTTTGTTTTTTAGCACATCAAGATTAGTAAATGTAACATTATCCTGTTCACCAACAAATGCTTCTATTACTTCTTCAATCTCTTTGTAGTTTTGATCTAGATTGCCACTTTCTTGTAACTCAAGAATCAAGTTTGACATTATTGCCTGTCGTTGAACTTCAACTAATTTAGGTTTTACAAGCGCATCTGGAGCAATTAAATAAAGCTCCATTCTTCCAAGCCAAATCATTGCTTTAAAATAAGTTGCCAATTCTGGTCTAATATCATCATCGTAATGCCCACGTACTTTAAATTGACTAAAATCAATTTTCCTTTTCGTTTCCGAAAAAAATGGTATTTCCTCAAACTCTTCTTTATCTATTTTTGTCATAAAGTGAGTAGTTTCCACTTCATTTTCAGGATAAAAAGGCTTACTGTTATTATCTAAAATTTTTCTAACAACTGAAAGATAAAGGTCAACATCCATTAATCTTTCTTTCATATAATCTGATTGATATTTGCTTTCAAGGTTTGGTATTTCTAATACTAGTTTATTCAAAAATTCTTTTAATTTTGGAATTAAGGTTGTCATTTCCACATCAATTAAAATATCATCGTATGATTTATGGAAAGCATGCAAAATCATATCAGATGTTATAAATAGCGGTAAATCCTTTTGGAAAACATCTTCAATTGTTGAAACAAAACTTTCTTTTCCCAGTCTTTCTGAAACAACAAATCCATTTTTTTGAATTAACGACTTTTCATCTTCAGTTAAATTGTATTTAACGTAAATTGAATCCGCAAAAAGTGCGCTATTCCAGTCTGAAATTATACTTTGTTTAAACTCACCCGCATTATTCATTTGCAACAATTGTTCAGCAGATAAATTGGTGTTAGTTTGCACAAAATTTTGATAATCCTCAAAACTAAATGAAGACTGTGAAAAAGAGACAAGAAATGGAAGTAATATTATTGTTAATAATTTTTTCATCATTCCCTCGGATGAATTATTTTTACTACTGAAAAGGTAGCTAAAATATAATTAAAAGATAGAAATATTTTTCCTTCAACTTTAATTGCGCAAAGAAAGAACAGCTTCGAAGACGCAAATTTTTTCAACTGTTTTCACTCGTGCATTCGCTGCTTATTTTTTTTAGGCAAATACTTTCAATCTAATGCTGGAACAAATTCTTCTGGAATCACTCCTAAATCAGAAGCAGCACAATTTTCAACTACTTGTTTTTCCGTTTTTGCGCCTGGAATAACCGTTTGACAAGCAGGATGCGAAATACAAAAACGCAGACTAACTTGTCCCATACTTTGGTCTGGATATTTATCAAACAAAGGTTTCATTTTTGCTAATTGATTCAAATAGTTTTCAATTTTTTCTGGTGCAAGATTCATACTTCGATGATCATCAGCACTAAATGTAGAATCCTTTGAAAATTTTCCAGTTAAAAATCCAAACAAAAGTGGAATTCTAACAATAACACCAATTCCATATTTCATAGCTTTAGGAAAAAGAACTTTTTCAGCTTCTCTTTCAAGTAAATTATATCTCACTTGAATTGAATCAATTAAATCATGATGAGCATCTAAAATATGTGCATGCTCAGTTTCTTTAAAAGACTGAATGCTAAAACCGGCACTCAAAATTTTTCCATCCTTTTTCAACTGTTCCAGAGCTTCCCAAGGTTCATCTCTTTCAAGTTTCTCCAAGTCAGG
>Ga0180007_10001086_pt1 | contig 39001 bp, 32 predicted proteins | sample MM_PC_MetaG_FD_121122 | JGI IMG/M metagenome (GOLD analysis project Ga0180007, IMG submission 121122) | Groundwater microbial communities from the Aspo Hard Rock Laboratory (HRL) deep subsurface site, Sweden - MM_PC_MetaG | ecosystem: Environmental > Aquatic > Deep subsurface > Groundwater... | reverse complement strand
GTCGTCATCGACGGGATGCCGTTCGCCATGGCCCTGGTCGAAGGTCAGGCGACCACCGGCGCCCTCTACCGATACTCGACCACGCTGGAACTCGGCGGCCACGATTTCCTCTTCCGCTTCGAGGATGCGTCGGGAAGCGGCTTCACGACTCCAGACGGCGCCGGTCTGTTCGTGACTTCACGCATCACGTTCTCCATGGGCAGCCCCGCCGACGAGGTGGGCCGCAAGGACGACGAGGTACAGCACGCCGTGGCCTTGAGCGACAGCGTCGTCGCCTGGCCCACCGAGGTGACCCAGGCCATGTGGACGGCTGTCGGCCTGCCCAACGTCTCGAGCCACATCGGAGACGATCTCCCGGTCCAGGACGTGACCTGGTTCGACGCCGTCGAGTACTGCAATCTGCGGTCGGTGGCCGACGGCTACACTCCATGCTATGAGATCAACGGCTTCAGCGTGGATTGGCACCGAGACGCCGACGGCTGGCGTCTGCCTACCGAGGCGGAATGGGAATGGCTCTGCCGCGCAGGTTCGACCGCCGCCACGCCGGAGGGCGCCATCTCCGCGATCGACTGTGCCGCCGACGAGGTTCTCGACGACCAGGCCTGGTACTGCGGCAACGCCACGGTCCCGCAGGCCGTGGGTGGGAAGTCGCTCAATGCCTGGGGCCTCGCCGACATGCTGGGCAATATCCGCGAATGGTGCTGGGACTGGTACGGCGAACTGGAGCCGGGTCAGGTCCTCGATCCGCTCGGACCCGAAACCGGTGACCGTCGGGTGGTTCGCGGTGGCAGCTGGCACTACCATGCCAGCGAGTGCCGATCGGCGGCCCGCGGCGCCTATTACCCGACCAGCGCCGACGACTTCGTCGGCTTCCGCATGGTGCGCACGATCCGGATCGATACGCGATGACGGCTCCTGTCGCCCGTTTCGAATTCATCGACCGGTTTCGCGGACTCGTCGGAGTGATGATGGCCTTGGGCCACGCCCAGTACTACGCCAACGCCGCCTGGCTGAGCTTCGACCCCCTCGATCCCACTTTCGATTCGTGGGGGCAGTTCGCCCTCCGGTACATGGGGTATCTGTGCGCGCCGGGATTCCTGGTGATGAACGGCGCCATGGTGTGGTGGGCGTGGCAGCGGCGTGTGCGCCAGGGCGTGCCGTCGCGGCAGGCGGATTGGGAGATCGCCCAGCGGGCACTGTTCCTGATCGCCGTGCAGCTGGTGTGGGTGAACGCGAGCTGGAGCGGCTTCGCCCGTCTGAGGCTCGAACATTTCGGCATCATCGCCACGATCGGAGCGTCGATGCTGCTGCTGCTACCCCTGATGCGGACGTCGTGGCGCGTGCGCGCCGCCGTGGCCGCGGCGACGGCCGTGATCCACTCGTTCCTGCTGAGGATTCCCTACGATCTCGACGGCCTCGCGCGTTTTCCGATGCAGTTGCTGATCGACGCCGGGGACTTCAACAAGTATCCGATCCTGCCCTGGTTCGCCCTGGCCTGCTTTGGCAGCGTCATGGCCCACTGGTGGTTCGAGCGCTGGACGACCGATCGCGAGCGGGCGGTCAAAAGCCTGGGGATCGGCTCCGCGCTGATCATCGCCGCCTGGGCGCTGCGTCTGTGGGGCGGGTCCTTCGCCAATGTGTGGCCTTCGGGTGAGTTCTTCTCCTGGAGCTTCTTTCTGGTGCAGAAGTACCCGCCGAGCCTGACCCACGAAGTGTGGTTCGCGGGTGCGGTGACCTTCATGGTGGGGATGGTCGCGCTGTTGGGCCTGCTGGTTCGGCCGCTGGTGGGGTGGCTGGGCGTGGTCGGCAAGGTGCCGCTTTTCTTCTACGCCGTGCACATCCCGTTGCTGGCGATTCCGATGAAGCGCTTCGATCTGTACTATCACCGGGGCGGCGTGGTCGAATCGCTCATCACCTGGGTCGTGTTGATGATGGTGATGATGCCGCTGGCAGTCTGGTTCCGAGGGGTCAAGCGGCGCAACCGGTCGTGGTTGGTGCGGATGATCTAGGGGCGGCTCGGTCGCGGATAGTGGCCATCGTCATCGATAGAGCCGCTTCAGGTCTCCCCAGCCGAAACCCTCGTTGGCCACGAAGTCGCATCCCTCATCCAGCCAGGTGATGCTCCCGGCGCCGATCACCAGTCCGTGGTCGGCGTCGACGCATGTCAGAACGCCGACGCAGCCGGCGGCGATGAGGCCGATCTTGCCTGCGCTCGAGGCGTTACCGGAGAATCGGGAGTCCTCGACGAACATGCGGCCCCCGAAATGCACGATGAATGCACCACCGGAATCGCCGCCGGAATTCCCGTCGAAATCGCACTCCAACAGCGACGCGGTGGCGCCGTTGACAGCCAGGGCTCCACCGAATCGTCCCACGTTGTCTTCGAATCGACACTTCTCGATCACAACGACTTCGGTCGTGCCTGAGATGTACAGGGCTCCGCCCCAGCCGAGGGACAGGTTGTTTCGGAAGACGCATCGTCGCAGCAGGGTGTTGGAGCGTCGGCTGACGAGCCCCCCGCCCGCGCTGATGCCGGACTGGTTGGTGTCGAAGAGGCAATCCTCGAAGATCGGCTGGGAATCGGTGACATTGACGCCGCCGCCGTCGGTGCCGGACATGTTCTCCCGAAAGTGGCAACGTCGAAATGTCGGTGCCCCGGAGGTGCAATGGACCGGGGCTTCGGAAATGCCGAGTCCGTGCCTGAAGGTGATCCCGCCGATCAGGGTGCCGGGAGCGACGCCGTCACAGCTGATCAGGGTGCCGGACCACTGTCCGTCGATCACGACGGCGCCGGGATTCGCCGGATCGCCGAGGAGCGTCACCCCGTCGGCCATCTGCAGATCCGTCTCGAAATACACTCCGGGAGCCACGACCACGGTATCGCCGGGCGAGGCCAGGGCCAGCCCGGAGGCGATCGAGGCAGCTGTGTCCGGGACCTCCAGCGTGCGCCCAGAGGCGACGAGGGACGTCGTGAGGATCGTCAGCAGAACGAGTGTCCGGTAGGGTCTGATCATATTCAGACGATACGGCTGTCTGCCTTCGAGTTCAAGGACGCTTGCGGAGCCCCGGCCTGCCCGTCTATCGTGTCCGGAGTCCCGTGATCCAACGACCAAGGAGGAGTGTTTCTTCGGCGTCGGGATCTGGCATCCGGAGAAGGACGCCCTTGCGGCGATCCGCACCCACCTCGATCGCGACCCCGAAGGCTGGCGCAAGGCCACCAAAGGGAAACGATTTTCCGAGCGCTTCTCCCTGGCCGGCGACAGTCTCAAGCGGGCGCCCAAGGACTGGCCCGTCGATCACCCCCAGATCGAGGATCTGCGTCGCAAGGATTTCATCGGGGTTGCCGGGCTCGATCCCGAGCAGGTCATCGATCCGTCGTTCGCAGGGGATCTTGTGTTGCTGATGAAGGATGGAACACCGCTCATGCGGTGGCTCTGCGAAGCGATCGGGGTTCCGTTCTAGTGAGGTAAAGGAAAATCCCCAGAACCGACGACTCCGTGGTGCGCGAAGCCGGAGTTGCAGGGGATTCCCTACTCGTCGACAGGGTCAGAAACCCAAGCCGACGGAGAACGTCCAGTAGCTGTAATCGCGATTGAGGTTCTGAAGATCCTCGACGGAGTCGGGGTCGTCGACCGACTCGTCCCACTTCACCACGTGATACAACCCGCACAGATCGAGACCGAAGAGGGACATGCCGGCGCCGGCGGCGATCGCCAGATGGGTCTCGCTCGTGTATTCCTCGTCGCCGGGAAGTTCCTCGATCGTCGAGATCTGGTAGCGGTTCAGACCGACTCCCAGCTTGGCGTACACACCGGTGATCGGCAGGCTCACCTTGGCGATGCCCAGCAGTTCCCCAGTGTACCAGGTGCGGCTGAGGTCCTGGTGAAGGGGAAAGTCGTCGAAGTCGAAATTGTTCAGGCTGAACGTGGCGCGGCCACCGACCGACAGCAGGGACGGAATGATCGGAACAGTGAGTTCGGCGCCGGCGTGGTAGCCGTTCTTCGCGACGGTCCCGAACGTTTCCTGGGGAAGCGTGAGTCCGCCGAAGATGTTGATGCCTGCCTGGGAGATGCCGGTGGTGGTGACGACGACGAGAAAAACGACGAACAACGTGCGCAAGGACCTGGTCATGTTCTGCCCTCCGTGGGTCATGATGTTTTTGGTGGCGTCACTGTAGCAGGAAAAACAAAAGCGAGTCATCGATAAATGTTCCGATGACCCGCCGATATTCGATGCGTTGCCGACTACCTGACCAGGGTGACGCGACTCGTCGCTGCCGAACCCGAGCCGTCGACCACGCGCACGAGATAGGTTCCGGTGGCCACCGTCTGCCCTGCATCGTCACGACCGTCCCAGCGGATCGTCCCGGATGTCGCGGCCGTATCTTCGTTCGACAACGTGCGGATCGTCCGGCCCCGGGTGTCGTGGACGACGACGCGGATGCGACCGGGCGCATCGGTGCGCCAGAGTACGGTGGTCGAGGGGTTGAAGGGATTGGGATGGGTCGACACGATGATCCCGCCTCCGGGTGGAGGACCGAGCTCGTCGATCCCCACGATCGTGTCGCCGGTGTCGAAGGTGACGTCGTCGAGGAAGAAACCGATGTCGTTCACGGATTCATCTGAACCGAAACGGAAGCTCAGGGTGATGGGTCGACCGATCCAGTCGGTCAGATCGAAGACGGTTCCCTGCCAACCACCGCTGTCGCCGGACCATCCGGGCGTGTTGCCGAGACCGGGCAGGGAGACATGGGAGTATCCTTCGAGGGGTTCGAGGATCGTGAAGTCCACGCCGTCGACGACCCGCAACTGCACTCCGTCCCAACCTGCTTCGAGGCGACTCCAGTAGTGGAAGCTGAGGTGGAGCTGCTCGCCGGTCCAGAAGGTCATCGTCGTCGAGGCAAGGGTGCCCGAGGTGGCGTCGTTGTAATTGGCGTTCATGCCCACACCCCAGCAGGCAGGAGGGCTGAATCCGGCGGCGGGCCCAGTCGACGGTGTCCCCCAGGTCCAGGGGGCCCCAAGCGTGGTCCAGCCTCCGGCGCTGGCGAAGCTCTGGGTTGTGAATCGGAGTTCGGAGATCACCGGGTAGAGGCCGCCGCCGGCGTCGAAGGGCGTGACCGTCAGGAAATCGGCCCCGAAATACGGGATGCCGTCGATCAGCAGATTCATGGCCTTGCCGACCGGAACGCCGGCGATGGTCCAGGAGCCGTCACCGGCGGCTGAGGATCCGGTCAACGGAACGCCCAGAGGCGAGATGCGCGCGCCTGCGATCGAAAGCGGAACCGACGGGACCACGCGACCGGCCAGGGCGACGGTCGGCAGTGCCGTGAGCGCGATGTCGCCGGTGGTGGTGACGCCGGCGGTGACGGTCAGGCCCGTGCTGGCATCGACGTGGAAGTACTCGCTGAAGTCCAGGGTCACCGGGCCGACCGGCATGCCCATCGTGTAGCCGCCAGCCGCGTCGGTGGTTGTGGAGCGGGTGCTTCCCTGCACTTCGACCAGGGCCCCGGCCAGCGGTGCGCCCGAGCCGGCGGAAGTCACCGTGCCCGACACGACGCCCAAGCCGGCCTGGACCACCATCCAGGCTGCATCGATGTTCGGTCTTGGTCCGATCAGCCAGGGATCCGGGACCTGCGCCGTCCCTGTGTCGTGCAGCATGTCGCGCATCAGGGAGGCGTCGAGCACCGTGCTGAGCTGGGATTTCACCATGCCCTGCAAGCTCACCACGCTGCCCACCACGATGGGCGACGCACTCGAGGTGCCGCTGAAGGACTGGGTATACCATTCGGACTCCGGCAGGGGATCGCCCTGCAGATTGCCGTAGCCGAGCGTGACGACGTTGCTGCCCCAGCCGTTCAGGTCAACCCGCACGCCGTGGTTGGTGAACCACTCGGGAACGTTGGCTGCATTGCCTGCGCCGACGATGATGGCGCCCGAGTGACGGAATGTCGGGTCGAAGAGTTGGGCGTAGACAGGATCGTCGAAATCCTGCTGCCCGTTGCCGGCGGCCTCGACGACGATGCGGCCGAGGGCCGTGGCAGCCTGGATGGCGTCGAAGTTGTCCTGCCAGTATTCCATGGCCACGTACCCGAACTGACCGGTTCCGTCGGCGTTGGGGCCCGGTGCGTGCAACTCGATGAGAATGACGTCGCCGGCGGTGAGATTCACGGCGGCCACGCTCAAGGCGTTGGGCAGGGACTGGCCTGTAATGGATGCGGCGCCGACGGCGCAGGCCTGGGCGATGCCGGTCACGCCGATGCCGTTGTCGCTGCCTCGGATCACGCCCAGGACGGCGGTGCCGTGGTTGCGCCAACTGAGGTCGTCGAATTGGCCGCCGCTCTCGTGCATGGGAGCGGGCAGATCCTCATGACTCCAGAGCCAGGCGCCTTCGATGTCGATGACCTGGACGTCCGCTCCATCGGCGCCAGGGAACCCGGCGACAGCGAGGGCGTGCACGCCCTGCACGTTGTCCTTGTATCCCTGCAGGGGGGAGAAGTCGGGCGTGGTCTTGTCGGGCCCGAGGGCTGTGGCGTTCCCGTCGTGGATCGGCGGTGTGAATCGGCCGGTGAAGGCGTCGAAGCCCAGGGCAGCCGGAACCATGCGCGGTTCGAGGAAGGCGGTCTCGATGTCGGGGTCGGCCAGCAGTTCCTTGACGATCCGGACCAGACCGTCCAGATCGTCCTGTCCGAGACCGGGATCGAACTCGGCCCAGGACGTGAGATCCGGCAGGTTCGCCCCGGTCCTCTCAACACTCTTGCGACGCTCGACAGCGAGTTCGGTAGCGGGTCGCTTGAACCGCCGCTCGAGTCGGGCACCCGGCGCGGTCGTGGTGATCACGGCCTCGAGACGTTCACGGGAGAGGAAGGGTCCGACGAGTCGGTTGTCGTCGGTCAGGGTCAGCCCGCTGGATTCTTGGAACTTGACGATCACGAGCCCCGAGGGCGCCGGCGTCAATCCCTGGATGACGGACGACTTGTCCACTGGAGTGCGCTGCAACGGAGCGGCGTCGGCGGCAAAGGAGATCCCCAGTGTCAGAACGAGCATCGGCAGCAGGCGACGGATCATAGCGAGAACTCCCTGGAGACAGATGAGGAAAACGGTGTCCCGGGCCGGGAATGTCATTATACTGGCGACTTGGACGGGGAACAACTCCGTCGTCGACCGCATCGAAAGGATGATGTCATGAGACGTCTGATCTGCATACCGGTGATGATCCTCGGCCTCGCCGTCTCCGCCTTCGCTGACGAGCAGAAGATCGAAACGGCCCCCGCTTTCGTCGCCGATCAGCTCGAAGGAGAGAAGGGTCCGTATCTCATCGGACCGATCACCCGCGAGTCCTGGCTCGAATTCGATCCCGGGTTGAAGGATGTGGCGGATTCCTACGCACCCTCGCCGGACCTGGTCAAGGCTTTGAGCTACTACCCGGACGACATCGAGATCACCTGTGTCCTCGGCACCTGGTGCTCCGACTCCCATCGCGAAGTCCCCCGTTTCTGGACGCTGCTGGATCGCGCCGACATGCCCGGCACGACGTTCACGATGCTCGCCGTCGGCCGCACGGACGCGCCCGAGGCTCTTGTCTGGGAAGCTGACAGGGGAGTGGTCCCCGGTTACCGCGACCTCTTCGACATCGAGCTCGTGCCGACGTTCGTCGTCTCGAAGGGCGGCCATGAGATCGGCCGTATCGTCGAGACGCCCGAGATCAGTCTCGAAGCCGACCTGGCCGCCATTCTCGGATTGCGCGCCGAACCGGCCTGGCACTGAGCCGCTCCACCCAACCGATTTCCCCCCGACCCGGAGGATCGAACGTGACGACCCGCGAAAAGCTCCAGGCCCTGCGCCGCCTCATGGCCCGCCACAAGCTCGATGCCTACTACGTGCCGAGCGTCGACCCTCACCAGAGCGAGTACGTGCCCGCCTGCTGGCAGCGTCGAGGATGGCTGTCGGGCTTCACCGGCTCGATGGGCGACGCGCTGGTCATGAAGAAGAAGGCCGGCCTGTGGGTCGACTCGCGGTACTGGCTCCAGGCCGAGGGACAGACCGCCGGCAGCGGGTTCGATGTCTTCCGTCTCGGCGCTCCGGGCGTGACTTCCCTTCTCGAGTTCGCTGGCAAGGCATTGAAAAAGGGACAGACCCTCGGCGTGGATCCCCAGGTGATGTCGATGATCGCCGCCGACGAATTCGACGCCGTCTTCCAAGAGACCGGCGTGAAGGTCAAAGCGTTGGCCGGCAATCTCGTCGATGAAATCTGGGCCGACCGTCCGGCTCCGAGCGATGCCCCGATCCGGGCCCACGGCCACCGGTACACCGGCGAAAATGTGGCGCACAAGCTCAAACGCGTCCGTGCCGCCATGGCCGAGCAGGGTGCCCAAGCCCACGTGATCGGCGCCCTGGACGTCATCGCCTGGTTGTTCAACATCCGAAGCCGCGACATCGACTTCACGCCAGTCACGATCGCCTACGCGATCGTCGATCGCCGCGGCGCCACGCTCTACCTCGACGAGTCGAAGGTCGGCGATGTGGTGCGCAAAGGCTTGAGCAAGAGCGCCAAGATCAGGCCCTACAAGACGGTGAGCGAAGGGTTGAAGTCCCTGGCGGCGCAGAAGGCGACCGTGCTGGTCGATCCCGGCACCACCAGCAGCTGGGTCGCAGGGCGCCTCAAGGGCTGTCAGCTCATTCTGAATGACTCGCCGGTCACCCTGATGAAGTCGATCAAGAACGACGTCCAGAAAGCCGGAATTCGCGCAGCCCACGTCCGCGACGGCGTGGCCATGGTGAAGTTTCTCAAGTGGCTTGAGGAAGCCGTTCCGTCCGGAGGCGTATCGGAGATCGACGCCTCGGATCAGTTGCGCCGATTCCGCGCCGAGGGCGATCTGTTCCAGGACGAGAGCTTCGGCGCGATCAGCGGCTACGCCGCCCACGGCGCCATCGTGCACTACAGCGCCACACCCGAAACCGCCGCCAAGCTCAAGCCTCGCGGACTCTACCTGATCGACTCGGGAGCCCAGTACCTCGACGGTACGACCGATATCACCCGCACCGTGGCCCTCGGCCCGGTCTCTCCGCGGGCCCGACGGATGTTCACGCGTGTCCTGCAGGGCAACATGCTGCTCACCCGAACGCCCTTCCCCACGGGCATGACAGGACTGCGTCTTGAAATCCTGGCGCGCCAGCCCCTGCTGCTCGACGGCGAGACCTACGGTCACGGCACCGGACACGGCGTCGGTCACTACCTCGGCGTCCACGAGGGCCCGATGAGCGTCTCGCCCCGGCCCATGGCCAACGAGGTCCTGCGCGAAGGACAATTCCTGTCCATCGAACCGGGTCACTACGAGGCGGGCAAGTTCGGCATCCGCATCGAGAACCTGGCCTTCGTCGCTCGGGATGAAAAGTTGTCGAAGCCTGACCAGGACTGGTACCGCTGGGAAGTGGTGACCCTCTGCCCGATCGACACGTCCCTGATCGACGCATCCCTGCTCACGTCGGACGAGACCGAGTGGTTCAACGCCTATCACAAGCGTGTGATCCGGGAGCTGTCGCCCCATCTCGACCGTGCCCACCGGGCCTGGTTGAAGAAGTCCGCGAAGGTCGTCTGAAGGTGACCGCTTGACAGGCGAACTCATGGCCCTCTCGGCGGCGCTGATGTGGGGTTTCGGGGCGACGTTCTTCGGCATGGCCGGACGTCGTTCCGATCCCGTGCTGGTCAACATCCTGCGACTGCCGCTGGGCATGATCCTGCTCGGTGCGGCCTGGTTCCTCACGTCGCATCAGTGGTGGCCCGACGGCGTTTCGGCTCGCTCCCATCTCTGGCTTGGCATGAGCGGCGCGATCGGACTCGCGGTGGGAGACTCCTTCCTGTTCTACGCCATCTCCAACATCGGCCCCCGTCGCGCGTTGATGGTTCTGGCCGCCACGCCGGCGTTCGCGGCGATCTCGGCCTGGCTGCTGCTCGGCGAAACCCTCGACGCCCAGGCTCTGGCGGGCATGGCGATCATTCTGGGCGGCATCCTCGTCGCCACGGCGTTCAGGGACGCCGGCGGAGGGGAATTCCGTGATCTTCCTCCTGCGATGCTCAGAAAGGGATTGAGTGCGGCGCTGGTCTGCGCCGTCTGCTCAGGCGTGGGCAACACGTTCGCCAAGTTGGGGATGTCCGGGGCGGGGGCGGATCTCTCCCCTCTTGCCGCCACCCTGGTCCGCATGATGTGGGCGACGGTGGCCATTTCCGCCCTGGCGTGGTGGCGTCGTGACACGCTGGTGCACTTGCCACGCATCGCAGCGGCGCGGGTCGCCTGGCCCCTGTTCGGCGGCCTGATGCTGGGGCCGTTCATCGGCATGTGGTTCGCCATTTCGGCCATCAAGATGACCGACACGGGCGTGGCCACGGTCCTGATGAACACGGTGCCCCTGACGGTGCTGCTGCCTTCGTGGCTTTTCCATCGCGATCCCCCGTCGCGGGCGGCGTTGGCGGGCATCGCAATCGCCATGGTCGGCGCGGTGGTCCTGTTCCTGCGTTGATATCCAGGTCCGAAAGCGTCCGATCCAAACGAGGACAGCTACCTCACAAGCATGATCTTCTCCACGACCTTCTCTCTGCCCGCCCTGACCACGACGAAGTAGGCCCCGGTCGCTGTCGATCGGTCGAGGGAGTCCAATCCGTCCCAGGTCGCCTCATACGCCGCGCCCGACTCGTACATCTCGTCCGCGAGCTTCCGCACCAACCGCCCACGCACATCGAACACCGTGACCGTCACACGTCCGCGTCGCGGTACGTCGAAGACGACGGTGGTGCGGGGGTTGAAGGGATTCGGGTGGGCGCGCGCTGCGAGGATCCGCGGCGTCTGGTCGACTTCGGTCGAGCCGCCGGGCACCGCCTCGCCGAACCAGGAGAGAAGCGAGACGAGGGCATGGAGGCGGGATACCGTCCCGCCGTCCTGATCGTCCCAGACAGACAGATCGGCAGGCAGAGTCACGACTCGGGAGCCCGCCGTCTCGTGGGCGAGGGCGGCGGCGTAGGGGTAGACGCCTCCAAGGCCCGAAGGGTCGGCCCATTCGGCCAGGGCGACGGCATTGCCGGTGGGCTCGATGGCGTCGAAAGTACGACGGTCGGGGCAGCCGCCGTCGACGGTGAAGGGGAGGGTGAAGCCGCCGGGGTTGCCGAGGGTGGGCAGCACCAGAGGGGTGGCTTGGCCGTCGATCAGGTCCTCGACATCCCTGGCGACGAAGGCCGCGGACAACCATTCCGAGATGAATGCGGCCCCGCCTATCTTCCATCGCAGGTCGTCGACTGTGTTGTCACCGGATACGAGCAGGTTGCGTCCTAACGACAACCAGTCGTTCAGCAGGGCGATGTCGTTGGACTTGTCGCCGGACAGGTTGAAGCCGTTGAGTCCTCTCGAAGTCAGATCCCCGAGCGTGTAAAGGATCGTCGAGTAGCCCGATATCTGATCGACAGTAGCCTTTGCGCCCAACCCGTTGCTTACTCCCGACGTCGCAGCTTGCGTGCGGAAGAGATCGTAGTGCACGCCCAACTGGTAGCCGAGTTCGGCCATGATGGGCTCCCAACGATCATCGTCGGAGCGTGCTCCACCGTCGTCCCACAGCAACACGTCGGGCTGATCGCCCGGCATGCTGCCGTTCATGGTCGGCAGACCGCGCACCGTGAACTCGGCGGGCCAGAGCAGCGGGTCGTAGTCCGGATCACCGGGAAACACGTCGAAGCCGATGCTCGAACTCGGCAGGGTCGTCGCTTCGATGTCGCCGCCCACATCGTCCTCGGCGTGGAACAGATAGTGGATCACATCGCCCGGGAAGAAAAAGCCCTCGTCGGGCAGGTCGAAGGCCCACTGGTTCGGCACGACGTCGCCGGTCGCGGTGCGAACCGTGTCGCCAACGGCCCAACCGCTCGTCGGGTGGGTGCGGTGAGGATCGAACAGATGATTCGGCTTCATGGCGTAGTACAGGCGCGGTGGCTGGGTGAGCACCGCACCGGGGCGGTGAGAGACGACGCTGCAGACCAGCGAGTCGCCTGGGACGATCGCGGGCGCAGCATCACCGACGATGTCCAGGGCGGCGTCGAAACGGATGGAGTTGGCGGAGAGATCGAAGTGGTCAAGCACGCCCGAGGCGGGGAAGGCGTCCTGAGAGAGCAAATCGACGTAAGCCGTGATGGTCGGGCCATCCAAGGCGAAGACATCGAATCGGACATTGTCGAAGTAGGGGGCGGGAGTGGAATCGTGCGGCCACCAGAACCAGCCGAATTGTATGAACCCAAGCGCTATCTGGACATGGGTCGGTTCCGAGACGACGAGGTCGGTGACGTCATGCACCTTGCGTTCGTAGACCGGCGGTCCGTAATACACGAAGTTTCGATCTTCCCACCCCGTCCAGGTCGTTCCGTGATCGTTGGAAGAACGGACATGCCAGACGGAGAAAATGCCATTAGCGATCGGTAGATGGGTCCATACGCCGAATTCCAGTTGCGCGCCGCGATGCGTCCTCCCCAACTCGATCCCCGTCGCCGGATCAGCCCACGCGATCACAGGAGACCAGATTTCGTTCCAGCCACGAGTGGCTGGCCCCGCGCATCCTCCAGAAGAGTTGACGACGTAACCTCCAGGGCCATAGGTCCATGTAGTCCCCAGCGTTCCACCGGTGCACGGCACCACGATTCCGTCGTCGATGAACGCCACCTGCGGCGTGTCGTTCTGAACACAGGGGTCGACGTCGTCGAGCAGGGGCCAGACCTGGGTAAAGTTGCCGTAGCTGACAGGGTAGGCCACGGTCCAGTTTGCTCCATCGAGGCCGCTTTCAAAGTCGTCGAACGTCGACGCCAGACCGTTGTCACCGCTGACCGAAATGTTGTCGATCTGGGCCAGGCCGGAGGTGGGCCACAGGCAGTCGGAGTCGGACCAGGCGCCGTCGGATATGGCGCGGAGGCGGAGGTGGATCTCATCTTCGCCGTCACCGACGAGGTCGCTCGAGGCGACCGAGAACGCTACGGTCTCATCGATCAGCGGTACCCAGACTCCGCCCACCAGAGTGCTGCCGTTGTAGGTTTTGATGGTGTTCATGCCGCCGGCGCGTTCGCACTGCATGTACAGGTAATCGTAGCCGGGCTCATTGTCGAAGTTGAGATCGAAGGTGACCGTGACATTGGTCGTGATGCCGTTGTCCGCAACAGTGCCTGTCCAGTCCAGGTACTCTTCATAGTTGTCGCCATACCCCTCGGGTGGGTCATCGTCGCCGCAGGTTGCAAAGATTTCTCCACACCAGGCGGCTGCCGTGCCGGTCGGCGAGTTGAAAGTGTCGATGTGCCACTTCGTGGTGGTGTGCGCTGTCTTGTCAACCCCGACCCACCCCTCGAAATCGGGCAGGGTCGGGTTGCCGTCGACCTGGAACTTACCGTCGTTGCGCAGCGGTCCTCCCAGCAGAGTGATGGTATCGCTTTTGGCTTCTGAGAGGCCGTGGGCGACCAGGACGGAGGTCCCGGAAGACGGGCCAACGCGGATGTTGTCCTGACCGGGCGTGCCTGCGGTGCAGATGACAGAGGACATGGCAACCAAGGCGAGCGTAGTGAAAGTCATGGTCTTCTCCTGCATGTCGTGGAAAGGATGCGGGCGGAGATCATGAAAGGGTACGATCATCTGATCGCGATCTAACGTTACCGGATCAGACTCAACCGTCTGATCCCGACACCGTCGAGAGTGCTTCCACGCAGGAGATAGCTTCCGGATCCCAGGGAGCGTCCGTCGTCCCCGCATCCGTTCCAGACGATCCGGTGCCGACCGGCGTCAAGGTGTCCGTCGACGAGGGTTCGGACGATGCGTCCGCCGAGGTCGTACACTGCGATGTGGGCCGGCCCCGCCGAATCGACGGCGAACAGCACGGTCGTGGAGGGGTTGAACGGATTCGGCCAGTTGGATATGGGAATCGAATGCGGCGTCTGGTCCACGCCCACCGTCGGATCGATCCAGAGCCCGAGATGAGACGACGCCGTGCTGCCTCCGACCATCAGGAAACCGCCGCCGACCATCACGTCGCCGTCCTTGGCCGAGATCGCCCGTACCATCCCATCCACGCCGCCGCCCAGGTCGGACCAGACGGCGTTGTCGAAGATGGCCACATCCGACACGGTGGAACCGCCGGCGGCACTCAGGTCGCCGCCCACGATCAAGCGAGCGCCCCAGCCCGCGATCGCGGTGACGTACTGACCGATCAGACCGGAACCCAATGCCGACCAGCTCGTACCGTTCCAGCGGGCCGCCTTGTTCGCCGGGCTGGTGAACACGCCACCGACCACGAGGTCGTCGCGCCAGGGGGTCATGGCGTAGCCGGTGCCGTCGAGGCCGGACCCGACCGGCTGCCAGGCGGCTCCGTCCCAGCGGGCGATGTTGGCGGCCGTGGTCGGATCACCGGAGAGGTTGGGGACCGAGGAGAAGGCGCCGGCCATGAAGACGTCGCCGTCGTACGAGGCCAGGGCGAACACGTCGCCGGAAAAACCGGCACCGACGGCGTCGACCCAGGCCGATCCCGTCCAGCGCACGACGAAGTCCGTACCGGCGGCCCAGGGGAGACCGTCGTGCAGTGTCAGGGACAGGACTCCCCCCCAGGTCCAGGCTCCTGGCGAACCGACCGGAGACCACGCCGTGCTGTCGAACACCGCCACGCGATTGACGACGACGCCGTCGGCCAGTGTGAATCGCCCGCCGGCCAGAACGCTGTCGCCCCAGGCGATCATGGCGTCCACACGGTTGTCGAGGTCGCCGATGCTGGTCCAGGAATAGGCGCCGAACGATTCGTCGAGTCGGGCGGCGAACCAGGCGGTCGTCGAGCCGGCCTGGCTGAACGAACCGCCGCAGTAGAGGGCGTCGTGATGATGGAGCAGGGCGCGCGGGTCGCCGTCGAGGCCGAGTCCCGTCGGAGGTGGTCCGAAGCCGGCGTGCCAGTCGGGGGCGACGTCGGCGAACATCAGCGACGGCAACAGCAGGAGTGCGGCGATCCAGGACCAACGTGCTGTCATGGCGTCCTCCTGCTGATGGTCAGGCCTCCGACTCGTCCCGGATCAGGTGAACCGTCTGGGTGGGGAAGGCGATCGACAGTCCCAAGTCCGCCACGATGTCCATGATCGCCAGGTTGACGTCCTGACGCATCTGCAGATGCTCGGTCCAGTCGGTCGTCACGGTGAAACAGTACACGAAGAGGTCGAGGCTGGATGCTCCGAAGTTCGTGAACTTCACCAGCATGAAATCCTGATCGATCTCCGGCTTGGCTTCGAGCATGCCCTTCACCCGGGCGACGAGTGCACGCATCTGGTCGGGTGTAGCGTCGTAGGTCACGCCCACGTTCATCTTGATGCGGCGTTTCGGCATCAGGGAATGGTTCTCGACCGTGGCGTTGGCCAAGGCCTGGTTGGGCACCGAGGTGAGGGTCTTGGCGAAGGTGCGAACGCGGGTGCTGCGCAGGCCGATCTCCTCGACCACACCGTCGGTGCCGTCGAAGGTGATCCAGTCGCCGACTCGGAAGGGTCGGTCCATGAGGATCGTGACGCCGCCGAACAGGTTGGCGAGGGTGTCCTTGGCCGCCAGGGCGAAGGCGAAGCCGCCGAGTCCGAGTCCGGCCAGAAGGCCCGAGATCGAATAGCCCAGGTTCTGGGCGACCAGCACGAAAGCCAGGAGACCCAGAAGCACCTTGGCCGCCTTGCGCAACAGCGGAATGAGATGATTGTCGACGCCGTTGTCGGTCCTTGCCGCCATCTCGGTACCGATGATCGCGGCGGCGTCGATCAGGCGGAAGAGGCCCCAGGCCACGATCAACGTCGTGACGACCTTGAAGATCCTGTCGGACCACTCGGCGGCGTACTCCAGATCGGCGGCGAGCAAGCGGAAGGCCAGATACACTCCGAAAACCATGATCAGGGATCCGACAGGACCCACGACCGCACGGATCGCCACGTCGTCGGCCTTGGTGTCGGTGCGGTCGGCCAAGGCCTGGAGGCGTCGCCCGATGACCGTTACGGCGATCATCCTGATGATCATGGCGCCGAGCAGGAACAGGAACGCGAGGCCGATCTGGGTCAGGGTCCAGGGGCCGATTTCGGATTGCATCAAGGTTGTCAGGGAGTCCAAGGATTCTCCGATCGAAGGTTCTGGGGAAGCAGGTCGACCTGTTGCAGCAGGTCGATGGCGGCCTGACGGATGCCGATGATCTGGGTGTCAGACAGTCCGGATGCGTCGACGGTCGCCAGGAATCCCGGCACGCGTGCGCGAACGTCTTCGGGTGGCACGGTCAGCAGGGCCGGGTGAAGCATGACCGGAACGGTGTCGTCGGCGTAGGTCAGCGTGCGGAGCAGAAGGTCGACGGCTTCGTTGTGGCGTCCCTGGCCGATCCTTACCAGTGCCAGGAGCAGACGCGCCTGGGTCGGCGGCCCCCAATACACCAACGCCCTGTCGTTCTCAGCCAGGATGATGGCTTGAGCGGGTAGATGTTCCAGATCGGATCGCCAGCGAACGGATGGGCCGTCGGGCAGGGCCAGGCGGGGGCCGAGCTCGCCGCCCAGGGCGCCGAACCACTCGCTTGGTCGCACGCCGTCGCCGCGTTTGGTGTTGGGCTGGACGATGATCAGGCCGTCGGGCGCGGGAATGGGCAGAGATACGAAAATCTCGAGGCCATGGTGGGCCATGGCTGCTCCCCGCACCGACGGATCGAGTGGTAGGCCCTGAGCGTCCCGCATCTTGATGCGCGCGGTCGTGCCGCCCCAGCCGACGAGAACCGCGATGAGCGTCAGGACGACGGCGGCCTTCGTGGACACGAGTCGTGACCGATGCTCCAGGGCGATCCCGACAGTCATGGCCAGCGGGACCCAGGCCGCGATCGCGAGATAGGGAAACAGGTGTGTGCGCAGCACGAGAGCCGGCGCCAGGGTCAGGACCGCGACCCCCAACAGCACCAGGGGGCGACGATCTCCCCTTTTCAAACGCCGCAAGACGAACCAGGACCATCCCGCCCAGAATGCCAGTCCCACCAAGCCCGTCCCCGCGAACCAGCGGGCTGTCGGCCACGGCCAGGCCGCCGACGCCAACCACCAGCCGTACTGACACAGGTTCAACGGTATCGAGGCGATCGAGCCGATATCGTAGGAGAGGCCGTCGCCGTGGTCGAAGTGCTGGAGAACCAGCCATCCTTCAGTGATCGCCGCGACCAGCAGGAGCAGTCCGACCAGCCACCGCCCTCGGCGATGAGCTTGATCGAAGGCGCCCCCGGCGGTGAGACCCAGCACGATCAACGGCAGGGCCAGGGCGTTCTCTTTGCTCAGGATGGCGGCCACACCGAGGATGAGCCCCGCCGCCAAGCTTCGGCCGCCGGCTGCGATGCGGTCGAAAGCGGCCAGAGCCAGCACCAGGCCGAGCAGTTCCTGCACCCCGGCGGCCCAGTGCAACGGCGTGAACGACAGGGGTGACCAGGCGATCATCAGGCCGACAACCAGGGAGGAACCGGGGGAGAGTCCCAGGCGCTTCCAGGCCAGGCGATGGGCGAGAACGGCGATCCCGGCGTGGAGCAGGAGGCGGGAAACGGCCCAAGGCGTGGGATCCAGGCCGAAAACCGGCCAGAGGGCGCTCCAGTAGAGATCCTGGCTGAACCAGCGGGCAGGCCCGTCGGCGGCGACCAGGCCGGCGGCGCGACCCAGCAGGCCCCAGTCGTCGCGGTTCCACCATGCGCCGAGCACGGGCAGGTGTCCCAGCACAGCGGCAAGGGCCGAGAGCAGGGAACCGAGCCGAAGGGTTTGCGTTGGACGGTCGTGTGTTATCATGTCGCCGCTACGGTAACGAACTCAAGCGCGTGGGGCAATAGCAACGCGCGTCCGACCGCCGACCTGGGAGCTTGATGTCATGTCCACTGTCCGCAGGATCACCATCGCCGCCTTCGCTCTGAGTTTCGTCTTCGGTGCCTTGTTCGGTTGCAACTCGCAGCCGGAGGCCCCCGGCGCCGTGGTCATGACACCCGAAGAACAGGAAGCCTGGGAGATCCGCCTGGTCGAGTACCGCATCGACAAGAACGAGTCGTACATGGACCCAGCCGAGTCGCCCCTGATGGCCGAAGACATTCCCGCCTTCGTCGGTTTGAACTACTACTGGCCCGAAGCCTCGTTGCGATTCCGCACGAAGCTCGAACCCGACACGACCGGAGCGACGATCTCCCTGGAGAAACGCAGGGGTGAGATCGTCGAGTATCGTCGCCATGGGACCGTCCGTTTCGCTCACGCCGGCAAGATCCATGCGCTGGGCGTGTTCGGCCCGGTCGACACTGCCGCCAGCGGCGACTATCTGTGGCTGCCCTTCTACGACACGACCTCCGGAGAGTCCACCTACCCCGGCGGCCGCTACCTCGATCTTGAACCTGAAGCCGAAGGCATGGTCGAACTCGACTTCAACTTCGCCTACAACCCGCTCTGCGACTACAACCACGAAAAATTCAACTGCACCCTGCCGCCGGCGGAGAACACGCTGGACTTTGCGGTCGCGGCCGGGGAAAAACTGTTCCGGCTCGAGGAGTAGGACAGGCATGGAAGCGGTTCCCGGATTTCTCGAAGGACTCGGCGTGTGGACCCTCTTCGTGCTCTGGGGCGTCCTGCTGCTGACCGCGTCGCTGCTGACCTACCTTGGCCTCGGCGGCAACATCGTGATCACGGCGTTGGCGGTGATCTGGGGTCTGGTGACCGGGTTCGAGTCGGTCACCTGGCCGTTCCTCGGTCTGCTGGTCGGCCTGACGGTCCTGGGGGAAGTGATCGAATCGCTTCTGGGCATCGTCTATGTGGCGAAAAAGGGTGCGACGCGGTACGGAGTGACGGGGGTTTTCGTGGGCGGCCTGGTCGGAGCGAGCGTCGGCAACGGCGTGATTCCGGTGATCGGTGCCCTGGTGGGGAGTTTCGTGGGGGCGTTCATCGGCGCGGTGCTCGGTGAGTACTACCGGGAGCGGAACATGGAGCCGAGTCTGAGGATCGGCTGGCATGCCTTCATGGGAAAAATGGCGGCGATCCTGGTGAAGCACGGGATCGGGATGGTGATGATCTGGATGATCCTGAAGCGGACCTGGCCTGAGTAGACAAGGGAATCGGGGAGATGGCGACTTTCATCGCCCGGGACGCATCTCGACGAGGTCCACGCCATAAGCCATCGAAGTATTCGCTCCCACCCCCCATCCATCCACTCCGACCGCGATCACACCCACGGTCCAACTCTCGTCAAAATCCTCGATCCCCACGCGGATCGCCTCCTGCGCCGACAGTCCGCTCTCCATCAAGCTGTAGATCTCGCGCGCCAACCCCTGCCGGATGATCTCCTCGCCGTGACCGGTGCAGGCTACGGCGCCAGCCGGGCCGGCGTAGCAGCCGCAGCCGTAGATCGGCACGTCCCCGACGCGTCCGTCCAGGGTGATCGAGGTGCCACCGGTCGACAACGTCGCCGCGAAGGATCCGTCGGCATGACGCACGACCGTGCCCACGGTGTCGCCCACGACCGGGTCGTCGACAAGCGTGTCGGCCGGTGAGAGAACGGGTCCGGGGAAATTCCAGGCCGCTCGCCAATCGAAGGTGTCGTATCCGCCGCCGGCTTCGCCCCGCAGCAACCGCGCCATCCGCTGCCGCCATTTGGCCTCGGCCTCGGGGCAGGTCGGCACCACGTCTTCGAACCCCATGGCATGAGCGAAACGCGTCGCGCCTTCGCCGGCCAGCATGCGATGAGGCGTCGCCTGAACCGCCTGGGCCACGCGGATCGGGTTCTTGACCCGCTCGATCACCGCGACGGCCGCGAAATCCCCGTCCGACGTCATCAGCGCCGCGTCCATCTGGATGGTCTTGCCGTCGAGCCGGATGTTGGCGCCGGTGCCGGCGTTGAACACGGCGATGTTCTCCATGACCTCTGTGCCCGTGACTGCGGCTTCGAGCGCCGTCTCGCCGCGCGCGAGGCTGCGGCCCGCCGCAGCGGACGCCGATTGTGTCAGATCGCTCCAGGTGGACGGAGAGCCCGCGCCGCCGTGGGTCACCACGATGGGACCGTCGACCTCGGCGCCGGCGAACGTGGCCGGCCGTTGGAGCTCGGATCGACCGTCCTGTTCAACGCTGCAGCCGGTCAGCAGGATCAACAGAATCACGACGAGTGTGGGGGAGGGCATGGTCATATCCTGGACTCCGGTCTCAGAGGTGAACGATCGACGACGGTCGGCATGGCACGGCGAGCCCATGCTATCGACCCGATGGGAGCCACGTCAACCGCCGCTTCAGAGCCGACAGTCTTGTGGCGGGACGAGGATCATGCCACACTGACCTCGGATCCTGAGAACAGAACATATGGATGGTGGATATGGCGAATCGTGATCGGATATTCCAGGGAGCCACATTCCTGCTCGAACTCCCCTTTAGTTTCCCCAACTTCGGAATCCTGAAGCCGGTGAAATCGTCTGGCGCCCGTGCATCGCCGGTGCCATTATCCGGCCATGATTCGAAGCATCCACACAGCCTGGACCAGGTTCGCCTTTGCCGGTGCAGCCCCTGAGCCCGTCGAGGACATCACCCTGCGTCGCTATCTCTTCGGCATGATTTTCCAGGGTGTCTGGTGGTCGGGTTATCTGCTCTTTCCCTTCGTGCTGGCCAAGTCCCTGAACGCTTCGGCAGGAATGGTCACCGTGGCGGTCACCATGGACACCGCGGGCATGCTGCTGGCCCTTTCGTGGGGCTATCTGCTGGCCGGCGCCGGGCGTCGACGGGTCCTGTTCTGGGGAGGAATCGCCGGACGCGGAGTGCTGCTGTTGACTCCGTTGGCTCTGACGGCTCAGGGGTTCGTGGTCATGCTGGGTGTCGTCTACGCCTTTGCAGCCCTGGTTTATCCGGCCCAGAACAGCATTTTCCAGGACAACTTCCACTCTTCCCGTCGAGGCCGTTTCTTCGGTCACGGCGCCCTGGTACAGCACGTGACCGCGGCCCTGACGAGTCTGGTTCTCGGCTCGTTTCTCGATCGTGACCCGCTGCACTACCGCTGGATCTACCCGATCATCGGCGTGATCGGATTCGGCTACCCGTTGATCCTGGCGACCCTGCCCCGCCCATCCGGATCCGCCGACGATGGACCGAGCCTCTTCAGTCTGCCGATCCCGTCTCGCGCGGCGCTCGCGCCGGGCCGCCTGATCGCTTCGATCGTCGACCCGGTCCGGGACGCCCTGGCCACGATCCACGCCGACAAACCTTTCCGCTGGTTCGAAGGCAACTTCATGCTCTACGGCATGGCGTTCATGATGATGAATCCGGTGGTGCCGCTGTTTTTCACCGATGAGCTCATGCTCAGCTACGAGCAGATCTCCGGTGCCAGGGTGCTGATCGCCTCGGCCGGTGTGGCTCTCCTGGGTCCCTTGATGGGCAGGGGGATGGATCGTTTCCACCCGGTCCGTCTCTGCGCCCTGTCATTCGGACTGCTGTCGCTCTATCCCCTGATCCTGGCGGTGGGAGGACCCTGGTTGGGACTCTCGCCTCCCATGACGGCCTACCTCGGCTTCGCCATGTACGCCGTCGCCATGTCAGGCATCAACATCACCTGGAACGTGGGTTCGATCGCCTTTGCTCCCGAGAGGGAGGGAGGCCACTATCAGAGCGTGCACGTGGCGATGGTCGGCCTGCGCGGAGTCGTGGGACCGCTGACCGGCTATACCGTGCTGCGACTGTTCGGCTATCGCGAGGTCTTCCTGATCGCTACGGTCTTCAGCTTGCTGGCGGCCCTGTCTTCGGCGATGCTGTGGCGGTGGCTGTCATCGAGGCGCGACCCCATAACGGAGGAAATCCCATGAGCAAACGACTCGCCGAATTCCGCGCCTACCGCGAACGGATGAACGAACGCATCCTCGAAAACGCCACCCTCACCACCAAGCGCTTCTTCAATCTCGACACCCGTTGCTACGAAGACGGCGCTCTCGACGCCCGCACCAAGGAGATGCTCGGCCTGAGTGCCTCGATGGTCCTGCGATGCGACGACTGCATCAGCTACCACCTGATCCGCTGCATGGAACTCGGCGTCTCGTCCGAGGAGATTCTCGAGATCTTCGATGTGGCGCTGGTCGTGGGTGGGTCCATCGTGATTCCGCATCTGCGCCGGGCCCACGAACTGCTCGAGGAATTGAGCCGGAGCGACGGTGGAGACTGATCATTCGGCCGCCGACACCATCACCCGACGATAGATCTCGGCGCGTTGGAGGATCTCTTCGGCGTAGGCCACCGACATGTCGCCCCGGTAGAAGCCGTGGCGCGTCTTGAGGCTGTGCTTGCGGTCTCGCAGGCGATGCAGGCCCACGGTCACGTGGCCTTCCCATCGATTGGGATCCAGTTCCGAATCCATGGTAATCCTACGGGCGTCGTTCATGTGCCCCACCCCGGCGTGATACGTGGCCAGAGTGAAGAACCAACGCTCGGCCTCGGGAATGTAGTCGAAGCTGTGCCAGATATCGGCGAGGTGGACGATCCCGGACCGGAGGTTGATCTCGGGAACCTGGAGCTGAGTGCTGTCGGCTTCAGAAAATCGGGGCAGGACCTGCATCAGACCGACGGCGTTGGCCGAGCTGACGACCGTCGGATCGAAACGCGACTCCTGAAAGATCAATGAAGTCACGATCAGCGGGTCGAGACCGACCGAGTCGCTCAAGGATGCGATCAGGTCGTCCCATGGACAGAGGCTCCCGCTGCGGTCGGCTCGATAGCTGTCCTGGCTGTAGAATCGGACCTGCTTGGGGTCGCCGAGATAGCGTTCGTGAAGGATGCCGTAGAAGCGGCTGCGTCGAGGACCGTCCGGCAGTTGCCCATAATGACGTGACAGGAAGTTGTTGACGGCCTGGACCAACTCCTGGCTCGAACGGCGCATCAGCCAGGTGCGGTAACTCGGTGGCGACACCGGCGGTCCCAGGCGGATCTGGGGGAACAGGGCGGCGGCCGCCAGAGCGGTGGTGGCTGGAGCGGCGGTGGCTTCGATCTCGCCACTGGCCACGCTGCGCAGGAGGTCGTCGAGAGTCAGGCTGGGCCGGGCGCGGACGATGTGCAGGCGCAGATCGTGTTCGGTGCGGATCGCTCTGAGGATGTCGGCGGTCTGATCGTCCCAGGGAACCGTCACGGTCAAGCCGTCCAGGGCGCTGAGAGAGTCGGAGCGTGCATCCCGCGTGGGCAGAACGATGTGGAACCGGGTGTGCTCGAAGGCTTGGCTGGGGGCTCCGTGGGCCTGGAGCTCCTGGGTGGCCAGGAGGCCCGCGGCGACGATGTCGGCGCGGCCGGAGTGCAGAAGATCGGAAAGCCGCTCCCCGGGTTCAGGCAGGACGACCTCGAGACGGAGGTTCCAGTCCCTGCAGAACCTGCCGAGCAACTCCCGCTCAAAGCCGGCTTCGTCTCCCTGGAAAATCATCCAGGTCAGCGGACCGGGATGGGTCGCCATCCGGAGCACGCCCTCGGACTGGATCATCGCCAGATCCCGTACCGCACCTCCATCGGGGACGAAGGTGGCAGGCGCCCCGCCGGGTAGGGCGAGGTGCTTGGCTTCGTCCAGCCGCTGGTCGCAGCCGCACAGAACCAGGACGATCATCACGGTCAGGATCAGGCCGTGGGGCGCACGGACGACAGCGATGGCGGGGCGGGTCGGGGCATTCATGGGCCGATGGTCCCCCGAAGAGATCCCTCCTGTCAACCCAAGGGCAACCTGCGCGTCGCCATTCGTGCTATCATCGTGGGACTTCAAAACGAACGCCGTCCGGAAGGACGACGCCAAGGTCATGCCTGGAGGCTCCATGATTCGCCCATCTACGGTGATTCTCCTGTTGGGATTGGTGTGCACGCCTCTCTGGGTATGGGCGGATTCGTCTGCTGATCCGGCCCGGGTCGAAACGGACCAGGCACTGTTCGATCTCGATCCACCGATCTCCCCTCCGTATCTCCGGTGCACGACAGGCATGACCCCCGATATCGTTCCTCTGAATCAAAGCGACAAGTCGGCCTACATCAGCCCGCTCGGTCACTTCATCCTGACCTTCGACACGACGGGCATCAACGCCGTCCCGTCCCTCGACGTGAGCCCGATCAACGGCATTCCTGATTTCGTGGAACGCTGCGCCGGGTTTCTGGACCAGTCCTGGCAGACGGAGATCGACGTTCTCGGCTTTCCCGCCCCGCCGACGTCTCCGTATCCGGTCAGCTTTCAAGCCATGAACTCGGCAGGCTACATCGCCGTGACCGGAGGTGCCGCCACCCGCATGGTGCTGCACAACACCTTCGAAGGATTTCCGCCCAACGACGACCCGCAGGGGGACCGGATCGGTACGGCCAAGGTGACCTGCGCTCATCAGCTGAGGCATGCCAGCCAGCGGGTTCAGTCCTCTTGGAGCGAGGGGGGCTGGGTCGAGCTCGACGCGACCTGGATCGAGGACATCGTTTTCGACGAGGTGAACGCCTTCTACGACATCCTGACCGAAGGCAGCGGCATTTCCGACCCGGAAACTTCCCTCGACGGTGGCATCACCGGCACCGGCACCTCCGCAGACTGCATCTTCCAGCACTGGATGAGTGAAACCTGGACGAACCAGATCATCGTCGATCTGTGGGACTGGCGCTCGACCCACCAGACCGAACCCATGCTGGACTCGTACGACGCCATTCTCGGCCAGTACGGGCTTTCCCTGGCTCAGGGCTATCCTGAGTTCGCAGCCTGGAATCTTGCGGTCCAGACCCGGATGCTCCCGGGTTTCGGGTACGCCGAGGCGGCGTTTTTCCCGGCTGCAACTGTTGATGTCGTCCACGATTTCCCCTTCCTCAGGAGTGGTGCGACCGGGTCCCTCGCAGCGGCGAACGTCCTGTGTTCCGAATTCGGTGGCGTCTCTGGTTCCCTGGTCGTGGAATTCAACGGCCAGGACGGCGCCGAACTGCATCTGATGACCCTGATGAAGCGTCTGGATGGTTCCTGGCTCGCCCAGGAAATGCCTCTCGACGCCAACAACGACGCCGACACCTCCCTTGTCGTGCCTCTGGAAGAACTCGCCTGGGTCGGCCTGATCGTGGTTCACAGCGAGGCCTCCGGCCCGGCGGCGACCTGGGACCTGACCGTGGATGCCGTGGGGGTCGCGCCGCAACCGGCCATTCTGGTCGGCGCCGAATCCGTCAACGAGACCCTGGCCGTCGACACGGTCATCAACATGCCCGTGAGTGTCGGCAATGCCGGTGAGCCGGGATCGATCCTGCGTTTCATCGCCCAGGATGCCGAGGATGATCCCTGGCTCTATGTCGTGCCCCTGGACACGATCGAGCTGGCGGCCGGCGAGACGATCGACATCTACCTCGGACTCGATGCCAGAGGGGTGGCTCCCGGCACCTACGAAGGCGCCGTGGTTCTGGAAAGCAACGCCCCGACCGGGCCCGCGTTCATCCCGGTGATCATGAACGTCCTCGACTCCTCGACCGGGTCCGGTTCCATGCCCCTGAAGGTCTCTCTGGTAGGCAATCGACCGAACCCCTTCAATCCCTCGACCCGGCTCGTGTTCACCCTGCCCGCCGAGGGGGAGGTGACAGTCCATGTGCTCGATCTGCACGGACGAGTCGTGCGGTCCCTCTACCAGGGAATCCTGCCGGGTGGAGAAGCCGGCCTGGATTGGGATGGTCGTGATGATCAAGGCCGACCGCTTGCCAGCGGCCCCTACATCGCCCGACTCCGTTCGGCGAGCCGCACCCTGACCCATAAAATGATCCTGAATCGCTAGTTTTCCATGCCGCTGTCCCGCCTCCGGCAGGATTTTGGTGGATCGGCAAGGGGGATGTTGTAATGTTGGGCCATGGACGACGTGAGGGTGCATACCGGAACGCTGATTGCCGACCTCCATCTGCGGTGGGCCGACAGTCTGAAGGAACGCCGGAAAGTGTTGAGGTCTCTGGTCGATCGGCTGCGTCTCGACGGATACGCTGTGGCCCAGGTCGGGCCGGCTGACCTTCTCCAGAGGGTCTTTCTGGCCGTGACCGAAGTGTCCGGAAACATGACCCACCTCGAGGAACGCCTGGACGGGGCCGAACGGACCCTGGTCGCATCCGAGTTCGAAGTCGCCCACCTGGTTCGCGAATATCATACCTGGTCCGACAGCTCCCTCCGTTGATGGCGGCAGCCCGGCCCGGACCCCGTCTCCCGAAACCCAGCCCAGGATGGAGTCCATGCGTCTGATCGACTTGAGTCACCTTGTCACGACCGGCATGGCCGTGTATCCGGGCGACCAGATCATTCCGGTGATCGATCGTCTCGCTTCCCACGGGCCGGAGTCCCACCAGGTGTCGGCGATCCGCATGGGCTGTCATGCGGGCACGCACATCGATCTGCCCCTCCACTTCCTGGCCGGAGAGCCTGGACTGGACACCTTTCCGCTGTCCCGATGCTTCGGTCGTTGTCTGGTGATCGACGCGCCCGCCGGAGAGATCCCGCCGCAGGCCCTTGACGGCGCCGATCTCGACGCAGCCGATTTTGTCGTGTTCCGCACAGGTTGGGAAAGCCACTGGGGCACGCCCCGGTATTACGACAGCTGGTCCTGGCTGGCCGAAGGCACGGCTCAGAGGCTCGCGGTCGCCGGTCTGATGGGCGTCGGACTGGACAGCCCGAGCATCGACCCCTTCGGCGTGGCGACAGCCCACGGAATCCTGGCCGCCGCCGGCTGCCTCAACATCGAGAACCTGGCCAACCTCGGCGAATTGCCTCGATCCGGTTTTCATCTGCTCGTTCTGCCCTTGAAACTCGATGGGGCCGAGGCCTCTCCGGTGCGTGCCGCTGCCCTGATCGACGTGGAGAACTGACGTGCTGCTGGACGTTCTCATTTTTGTCGCGGGAGTCTCTCTGCTGGTGGCCGGAGCGTGGGCCCTAGTCTCCGGTGGTTCGCGCCTGGCGACGGTGCTGGGTGTTCCGCCCATCCTGGTGGGGTTGACGGTTGTGGCCTGGGGCACATCCGTGCCGGAGTTGGTCGTTTCCGTGATGGCGGTCCTGCAGGGGCGCAGCGATATGATGCTGGGCAACATCATCGGATCGAACGTGGCCAACATCGGCCTGATTCTGGCCTCGGCTGCGGTGATCATGTCACCCCAGAACGATCGCAGCCTGTGGCGGCTGGAAATGCCGGTCCTGCTGGTGGCGACGGCCTTGTTTGCTGTCTTCTGCCTCAATGGCCTCCTGGGTCGGTTCGAGGGCGTCGTCCTGATGTGTCTTTTCGCCGTGGTGACGTTCCGGGGCATCGACGGTGGACTTCGGCAGGCCCGTCGAGACAGGGAGAACAGCTCGGGATCAGCGTCGATCTCCACCACCGGGGGAGATCGTGGTATCATGGTCGCCGTTGCCTTGACGGTGTTCGGGGTTGGATCCCTCGTCTTCGGTGGGCACTGGATCGTCGTGTCCGCCACGCGGATCGCCACTCGTCTCGGCGCCTCCGAAATCGTGATCGGCATGACGCTCGTGGCCGTGGGGACGAGTCTGCCGGAACTGGCGACCACCCTGATCGCCGCCATACGCCGGGAGAGCGGCATCGCCCTGGGCAACGTTGTCGGGTCCAATCTGTTCAATCTGCTGGCGGTAGGAGGACCCGTCGCCCTGCTGCGCCCGGTCGAGGTCGCCCCGTCCCTGATGACTCGTGAGATTCCCAGTCTGGGGCTCATGACCCTGGCCCTGGTGGCCGTGACGCTGACCTCCCGACGCATCAGTCGTGGTGCAGGTGTGGCCTTGTTCATGTTGTATGCCGTGATGGTTGCCTGGTGGATCGCCTGAACCTGACGAGAATCATGACCAACGACGACCACATCGAAGACCCTTCCGCCTCCGGCGGCGACGAATCCTGCCAGGGACTGGCCCGCACGATCGCCAAGGCCGGATATGGGACTCGCCGTCAGGCCGAGGAAATGATCCGTTCCGGTCGTGTGACCGTGGCGGGCAAGCGGATCCTTGATCCGGGCTTCGGAGTGACCGTCGGAGCGGAGATCCGCATCGATGACCGGGAGGTCGTCGAAGTGATCCGTTCCTATCTGGCCTTTCACAAGCCGCTGAACGTCGCCACGAGCGCGACGGTGTTTCATCGCACCAAGTTGATCTCCCAGTACCTGCCGCCGGACATCCAGGGTCTGGCTCCTGCCGGACGCCTCGACACATCGACCAGCGGGCTGCTGCTCGTGTCCAACGACAGCAAGTGGAACGCCCTGGCGGCCAGCGGTCACGGCTTCGACAAGGAGTTTCTGCTGACGGTCGCGGGTCAGGTGAGCGAGGCGCAATTGGGCGTCATCCGGGCCGGAATGCATATCCCCAAGGTCGGCGACATCAAGCCCAAGAGCATCGACGTCCTCGACCGGCGGGACGGCACGTGCCACCTGAACTTTGTGCTGCAGGCGGGGAAGATCCGCCAGATCCGCAGTCTGTTTACGGCTCTGCGCCTGGATCTCCAGACCATCCATCGGATCAGGATCGGCCCGGTTCGCCTGGACAGCCTGGGTGTCAGTTGCTGGCGACCCTTGGACAGTCTCGAAATCGAGAAGATCCGCAGGGGACCGTCGGAGCCGGGGAAGCTGTGAGTCGGGTCATGTTGCCGGCGGAAGGCCAACCAGCGTCATGGGGTGATTATCTGCTTGAGCGTCGTTTCAGGCTCGTGTCTCCCTGGCTTCCCACCGATTCGGAATCCCTGATCGATTACGGGTGCGGCAACGGAGCCCAGACCCTCTTGTTCGCCGATCGGTTTCGAAGGATCGACGGTGTCGACATTACCAGGGCCGGCCTTGATGCGTTCCGCGCCGAAGCCGATTTGCGCGGCCTGGGAAACAAAGTGCGTCTGCATCTCAGCAACGGTGTGGCGATTCCCCTGCCGGAGAACGCCGCCGACTGCCTGATGAGCTTCGAGGTTCTCGAACACGTCACCGATCAGAAGGCTGTTCTCGCGGAGATGAGACGTGTCCTGCAACCCGATGGCGTGATGATCTTGTCGGTACCCAATCGCTGGTGGATCTTCGAAACACACGGAGCGAATCTGCCGTGGCTGCCCTGGAACCGTGTGCCGTTGTTCAGCTGGTTGCCCAAGACGCTTCACGATCGCTGGGCCAGGGCCCGCATCTACCGTCGCCGGGAGATCGTGACTCTGCTCGAAGCGTCGGGATTCATCGTCGAGAAGGCGGTCTACGTGACCGCACCGATGGACATGCTGAAGTGGGAACCGCTGCGGAAGCTGATGAGAGCCAGCATCTTCGGTTCCGACACGACAGGACTGCCGTGGTTGGCGACATCGATCATGATCCGCGCCAGGCCTGCGGCGGAACCCGCTCTTTCTTCTCCATCGCGCAACTGATAGGTTATCCCCAGAATCGAGCTTCGAAAATTCCAGTGGAGGAAGACCATGGCGATCGAAACGACTCATGAAATGGTCCGCGAGGTCTACGCCCGTTCGAAGGAGCGGCTGCAGGTCGTGCGAACCCGACTCGGACGTCCGTTGACCCTGGCAGAAAAAATCCTGTTCGGGCATCTCGACGATCCGGCCAACCAGGAGTTCGAGCGCGGCGAAGCCACCCTGGCCCTGCGTCCCGATCGGGTCGCCATGCAGGACGCCACCGCCCAGATGGCCATCCTCCAGTTCATGCAGGCCGGCCGCGACGAGACCGCCGTGCCCACCACCGTGCACTGCGATCATCTTCTGCTCGCCCACAAGGGCGCCGACCACGACAAGGCCCACGCCCTGGACGTCAACAAGGAGGTCTACGACTTCCTGAGTTCGGCGTCCGACCGCTACAACATGGGCTTCTGGAAGCCGGGCAGCGGCATCATCCACCAGATCGTGCTGGAGAACTACGCCTTCCCCGGCGGGCTGATCATCGGCACCGACAGCCACACGCCCAACGGCGGCGGCCTCGGCATGGTGGCCTGCGGCGTGGGCGGCGCCGACGCCGTCGACGTCATGGTCGGCATGCCCTGGGAAGTCAAGCATCCCAAGCTGATCGGCGTGAAGCTGACCGGCGCGCCCAGCGGCTGGACCGCCCCGAAGGACGTCATCCTCAAGCTCTGCGGCATCCTGACGGTCAAGGGCGGCACCAACGCCATCGTGGAATACTTCGGGCCGGGAACCGCGGCCCTCAGCTGCACCGGCAAGGCCACCATCACCAACATGGGCGCCGAACTGGGGGCGACCACCAGCATCTTCCCTTACGATTCGCGCATGGCCGACTATCTCAAAGCGACCAACCGATCCGACCTGGCGAAACTGGCGAATGAGAATGTCGATCTGCTCGTGGCCGACGCCGAAGTCGCCGAAAACCCGGCCGAGTTCTACGATCAGCTCATCGAGATCGACCTCTCGAAACTCGAGCCCCATCTGGTCGGACCGCATTCCCCGGACATCGCCCATCCGGTCGGCGGCATGGCCGCCGCCGTCGAGGCCGGAGGCTATCCCGAGATCCTCTCAGCCGCCCTGATCGGCAGCTGCACCAACTCCTCGTACGAGGACATCTGCCGCGCCACCGACGTCGCCGAGCAGGCCAAGGCCAAGGGCCTCAAGGTGAAGGCGCCTCTCTGGATCTCGCCCGGCTCGGATCAGATCTACGAGACCATCAAGCGCGATGGACAACTCGCCGTTCTCGAAAGTCTCGGCGCGACGGTGCTGACCAACGCCTGCGGCCCCTGCATCGGCCAGTGGCGGCGCGACGACATCGCCGAAGGCGAACGCAACTCCATCGTCACCTCGTTCAACCGCAACTTCCGCAAGCGGGCCGACGGCAATCCCGAGACCCACGCGTTCATCGGCAGCCCCGAGATCGTGATGGCCTACAGCCTGGCCGGGACCCTCAAGTTCGATCCACGCCACGACACCTTGACCAACGAGGCGGGCGAGAAGGTCCGACTGACGGCACCCGGAGTCGCGGACGATCTGCCTCCCAACGGTTTCGTCGTCTCCGGCGAAGGCTATCAGGCTCCGACCGAGGGCACCGGCGGCGAAGTGATCGTCTCACCGGACAGTGACCGCCTGGCTCTGCTCGTACCCTTCAGTCCCTGGCACGGCGGCGACTTCGACGACCTGCCCTTATTGATCAAGGCGTTGGGCAAGTGCACGACCGACCATATCTCCATGGCCGGTCCGTGGCTCAAATACCGCGGTCACCTCGACAACATCAGCAACAACATGCTGATCGGCGCGGTCAACGCCTTTACCGACGGGATCAACGCGGTCAAGAACCAGCTAACCGGCGAGACGGGCGAAGTGCCTGCCGTGGCCCGAAGCTACAAGGCTGCAGGATTGCGGTGGGTCGTGGTCGGGGACGAGAACTACGGCGAAGGCTCGTCGCGAGAGCACGCCGCCATGGAGCCGAGGCATCTCGGCTGCGCCGCGGTGATCGTGCGCGGCTTTGCGCGCATCCATGAGACGAATCTGAAGAAGCAGGGCATCCTGCCCCTGATGTTCGCCGATCCGGCGGACTACGACAAGGTCCAGGAGGACGACCGCATCTCCATCGGCAGCCTGGCGGACCTGAAGCCCGGTGGAGCGCTGACCGTGAAGCTGAAGCATGCCGACGGCACCGACGACACCTTCCTGGTGAACCAGACCATGACCGCCGAACAGATCGAATGGTTCCGCTACGGCTCCGCCCTGAACAAGATCAAGAGCGACATCGAGAACCCGATCACCTGACAGAGAGAAGCCCCCGGGAACCGTGTCGGTTCCCGGGGGCTTCTTCGCTTCCGTGCGCAACCCTTGCGGGGCGGGTCCGTCCGCGATGTTCGACCACTCACCTGTGCAGGAAATCGGCACCCATCGGCTCGACTTGAGCATTATTTAGCTCAGGATCGATGGTGGCGCGTCTGCGAATCTGGTTGTAGTCTCGAAGTGGCATGAAGATGGCAAGCGGCCAGGGTCGGGTCTTTCGTGAAAGGACGACGCCCGTGTCGCGTATTCGGATCCGTTTCACTCTGATGGCCCTGATCGGCACGCTCCTGGCCGGTTGCGGTGGTGCTCCCGATCATTCGGAGGCGTTGGCGTTTCAAGGCCCTGGTGCGCGGGACTCCGACACGCCTTTTCGTCTGCTGGCCGGGCCCTGGCTCGACACCGACCTGGGTGGGGATGCATCGACCCGGCCCCAGGAGTGTCGCATGCTGGTCGACGCCAGATCGGACACCACACGGTCCTGGCTCTGGGTTTCCCTCGATTTTCCCGCTGGAAGTGTCGTCAGGGTCCTTGGAACAGGGGCCCTGCTGATCGTCTACAGGGAGGGGACCGAAGTTCGGAAAGTGCTCGATCACGGCATCCACGTCTCCCTCGAAGCCGATGCCAACTCCTATCTCAACTCGGCAGGCGGACCGTTCACGATTCGTAAGCAGCACATCGATGCCGCCGCCGCCTCTCCGGGTGCGTTGCTGGTGGGGCTGCCCAGAATCCGATCGGATGACGTCGCGGTTCTCGAAGTTCGGCCGGTGCCCCGCCGCTGGCAATACCTCCAGTAGCTCCTGTCCGTCTCCGGTGGTATTCTTGGCCGATCCATTCCATCAGCCGTGGAGACGATCCGGATGGCCATGACATCACGTCGAACGAAGGCGCCGACGGGCTGGCGTCTCTGGGCCCTGCGCGTCGTCTTGGCGGTATTCTTACCTCTCGCGCTGCTCCTTGCCTTGGAGGGATCCCTCGCGATTCTCGACTTCGGCTATCCGACCGACTTCGCCCTCGAAGTGGATGACACGGGCCGCTACGGCATGAACCTCCGCTTCGGTTGGCGCTTCTTTCCGGAATCCATCGCCCGCAGTTCGCTGTTGTTTTCCTTCCCGGCCGACAAGCCGCCCGACACCTACCGCATCTTCGTGCTCGGGGCGTCGGCGGCCCAGGGATATCCGCGGGGGGCGTTCTCCTTTTCGCGCATGCTCGAAGTGATACTCGAAGACGCTTGCCCAGAGACCGATTTCGAGATCGTCAACACGTCCATCGTAGCGACGAATTCCCATGTCGTGCTGCCCATCGCGCGGGAGTGCGCCGGATACGAACCCGACATGTTTCTGGTCTACCTGGGGAACAACGAAGTCATCGGGCCCTACGGTTTGGGATCCTCGGCGACCAGGACGGCGGGTTCTCTCGGCGCCGTGCGAGCCGGTATCGCACTGCGCTCGACCAGGACAGGGCAACTGATTCAAAGCGCCATCAACCGATTGAGAGGCGATGACGATTTGCTGGAGAACTGGGGCGGCATGGAAATGTTCGCCGAGCAGTATGTGACTGTCGACGACCCGGCCCTTGATCCCGTCTATGCCAACTTCGCCGCCAACCTGCGAGACATCCGCCGGGCAGCGTCCGATGCCGGGGCCGAGATCGTGTTCAGCACCGTTGCGGTCAATGTCTGGGATGGTGCGCCGTTCGCTTCCCGGCATCGCGATGGTCTGAGTGACGAAGATCTGATCGCCTGGAGCGGAGCCCTGGCCGACGGCCTGGCTGCGTTCGAAGAAGGACGGCTCTCCGCTGCCGACGAAGCCCTGGCGCGCGCGGCGGCCCTTGACGATCGCCATGCCGAATTGGCCTGGCGAAGGGGGAGGCTCGCCTTGGCGCTCGGTGACACGTCCACCGCCGAGTCGCATTTCAAGGTGGCCAAGGAGCTGGATGTGCTGCGTTTCCGCGCCGATGAGCGCATCAACGACGTGATCCGGGAAACGGCGCTCGCTCCCGGGGATCGGCCTGCGTATCTGGTCGACGCCGCCGCTGTTTTTGCGGAGTTCGGACCCGATCTGGCCGCCAACAGCCTCGAACGCCGCTTCTACGAGCACGTCCATCTGACCTTCACCGGTCATTACGACCTCGCCGCGGCCGTGTATCCCGTGGTCGCTCGTGCGTTGCCTGAATCGATCCGCCGAGGCAGCGTCGGCCCGCCGTCAAGTCGAGAACGCTGCGCCGAAGCTCTGCTGTGGTCGGATTGGGAGGCGGTGCAGACCGTCCAGATGCTGCTCACCCTTCTCAACGATCCTCCGTTCCCCGAGCGCGCCGATCACGCCGAAGTCACAGCCCGCTGGCGAGCCGTCGTCACCGACCTGCAGGCCGGCCTGGACCGGGGGAAGCTGTTGCAATTGTTGCCCGCCTACGAGGCGCGCGTCGCGGCCGATCCGACCGACATGCTGACCCGCACCCTCTACGCCGATCTGTTGCGGGCGGTGGGGGAGAACGGCAAGGCCAGGCGCCAATGGCAGTTCATCGAGCGACATCAACCACCGATGGACTGGAAACACTGAGGTCTTCAGTCGTCCGGGATTTCCCTGCTGGCGCGGTTCCGTTTCACGGCGCCGCGTTTCTTCTTGTCGTCGAGTCGGCGACGGAGGGAAGCCATGGTCGGGCGGGTGGGGCGGCGCTTCTTGGGACTGACCGCGGCGCGCCGGATGAGATCGATGAGCCGGTCGAGCGCGTCCTGGCGGTTGCGCTCCTGGGTGCGGTGACGGCGGGCGTCGATCACGATGACGCCGTCGTCGGTGGCGCGGGATCCGGCCAGCCGCAAGAGCCGCTCCTTGACCTCCGGGGACAAGGACGGCGATCCCGCCGCATCGAAACGCAGATGGACCGCCGTCGCCACCTTGTTGACGTTCTGGCCGCCGGGACCCGAAGAGCGCACGAACTGCACGTCGATCTCGTTCTCGGACAGGCGGATGGTTTCGGTGATTTCGATCATCATCCATCCGCCGTTTCAGGGCCGCGGATCAACCGGTAAAGGCCACGTATTTCTCGGCCGGCACGTTGCAGATCGGGCATCGTTCCTCGGGCTGGCCGATGTGTGTGTGACCACACACAGGACAAACATACACCGAAGGCGCCTCGACGTCTTCTCCCTGCCGAACAGCTGTGAGCGCCATGGCGTACAGCTCCTCGTGGCCCTTCTCGGCCTCGAGAGCGAAATGGATGCTGCGGATCGCGCCCTTCTCCTCCTGGAGCTGGGCGACGGCGTTGTAGGCCGGATACATCTCCTCGACCTCGAAGTTCTCGCCGGCCATGGCGGCTTCGAGGTTGGCGGCGGTGTCGCCCACGCCCTCGAGCACCTTGAGGTGGTTGTGGGCATGGACCTGCTCGGCGAAGCTGATGGCGCGGAACAGCAGGGCCACCTGCGGAAAGCCGTCCTTGTCGGCCTTGTCGGCAAAGGCCAGATACTTCATGTGGGCCTGACTTTCGCCGGCGAAAGCATCCTTCAGATTCGTTTCGGTCATCGCGCGCATGAATACCTCCAAGGGTCTCTTGAAATGGAATCGATGACGAAATCATGGTTCATCTCGATCAGGTTCTCAACCGAGAAACAAAATCCGGCATCAACCGGTCGTGAGAACCGCGATCCCGCCCACGGTGAGCAGCATGCCGATCATGGTTCGGACCGTCAGGGTTTCGCCGCCGAACACGACGGCGGCCAGGGCTCCGAACAGGGGTGCGGTGAAAGCCAAAGGCATCACCTTGGTCAACGGGGCTCCCTTCAGGGCGGCGTAGAAGCACAGCATTCCGATCGAGCCTGCCACAAGACCCCCGCCCACGATCATGTAGGTGAGGGCCTTCGGCCCGGCATGGGACAACGCCCGCCAATGGGGCGCGCTGATAGCGCCCAGGACGACCAGGGCTACCCCGGTGCGGATCGTGATGCCGAGTTGAGGCGGCAGGTTGCCAAGGTGCAGGCCCTTCTTCTCGAAATAGCCTCCGATGCCCCACGCAGCGGCGGTCAGCAGGGCCAGCCATTGCGATTTGCTCATCCGATTCTCCTCTGACGTTCGGCTTCGTAGGCGAGCACGGCTGCCGCCACGCTCACGTTGAGCGAGTCGGCGACGCCGTGCATGGGGATGCGGACGCAATGATCGGCGGCTTCGAGCCAGTCGTCTGGCAGGCCCCGATCCTCGGCGCCGAGAACGATGGCCGAGCCTCCGGTCAGGTCCACGTCGGTATGCAGGAGGTCCGAGTCCGGAGTCGCGGCGATGAGCTTCAGATTCCTTTCGCGCAGGAAGGCGAGGATGCTGTCCGGCGATCCTGAGGCGCAGGGCACGGTGAACGCGGCGCCGGTCGAGGCCCGCAGCGTGTTGGGATTGCCCAGATCGGCTCCCCCGGTCACCAACACGCCGTCGATGCCGGCTCCACTGGCGGTGCGCAGAACCGCGCCGAGGTTGCCGGGTTTTTCCACGTCGTGCAGCACCAGCAGCAGGGGCTCGGCGGGAAGTTCGAGATCGTCCGGCAGGGGATTCAGCAGGGCGCCCACGACCAGCAGGCCTTCGGGGTTGTTCCTGTAGGCGATCTTGTCCATGACCCGCTGCGACACCTCGACAAGCTCGACGCCGTGACGTCGAAGGGCGGAGAGAGCGGCGGGACCGTCAGGCGTCGCGTCGAGCATGGCGGGGCAGAACCACGCCTCGTGAAGCTTGTGCCCGGCCTCGAGCGCCCGGCCGATGACCCGGATCTCCTCGATGAGCATGCGGCCTGTGGCGTCGCGCTCCTTCCTCTCCCGCAGTCGGATCAGAGCCTTGACCCGTTCGTTCTGCGGGCTGGTGACGATGTCGCTCACGTGTCGCCTTCCCCGGCTAGGGCCTCGAGTCGCCGACGAACGTCGTCGGGCCAGGCTGCGACGCGGCGGGCGTCGTAGTCGAAGCCTACGAGTCCCGTTTCGACCAGGGCGATGATCGTGTCGTCGGCAGGACGACTCAGGCGGTGGCAGAGCCGAAAACCGGTGCGCGTGACTTCCGCCGGTACGCTTTCGATGGTCAGGACGTCGCCGGCGAAGGCTTCGCCTCGAAAGACGATCACGGCGTCGGCCATGATCAGCGATCGGCCGCCGATGTCGAGCTCGCTCCAGCTTTGACCGGCCAGAAAGTCGACACGGGCTTCGTGGACCAGGACGAGGACACGGTCGTTCCCGAGGTGTCCGCCGTAGTTGATGTCGGTGGTCCGGACCGGCACGGCCAGCATGGACCGATAGCTGCTGCGGGTTTGGATCGAGGCGCGCGGCATGGGGTTTTCTCCCTTGGGTTTGGAGAGAAACGTAGCATGCAGGCGGCGAGAGGGCCATGGAATCCGCACTCCCGAAAGGAGACTTCATGAAGATTCGAAATGCCTGGATGACTCTTCTGATGCTGGTGGTTCTGACGCTCGCATCATCCGGTGCCGAGCCACTGGACGCTGTCTTTCATCCCGATCGCGCCGTGCCGATCGCCGAGTACGCTTGGGTCAGGGACTTCTTCGTTTTCGCCGAGGTGGCCTCCTGTCCGATGGCCTGAGGGCGTTCATTGAAGTTGACGCGTGGGAAGTGAGATCCATACTTGGGAGTCATGAACCAGTGTTTCCCTTCCGAGACGAGTGTCATGCGCTACGTTCCCTTGATCCTGTCTTGTCTCGTGCTGGCGGCTCATCATTCACGTGGTGGCGAGCCCGGCCTGATCTTCATGTGGTTGACGTTGCCCTTCGCCCTGTTGCTGAAACGCCGCTGGGCCGACATCGCGGTGCAACTGATGCTGGTGGCCGGCGCCGCGGAATGGGTGTCGACGATTCGCACGATCGTCGGCGTGCGTCAGCAGTTCGACCTGCCCTACGAACGCATGATCCTGATTCTCGGTGGCGTGGCTCTGCTGACGGCCATGTCGGGCCTGTTGCTCAACTCCCATGGCCGGCGCCGTCACCTTCCGTCGATCGATCCGGTCGGACCCGGACTCGCGGGATTCCTGGTCGCTGCGGCCCTGCTCGTGGCGGTGCAATGGACGATGGAGCCGGCCGGCATCCTGCTCGAGCGTTTTCTCCGTGCCGGTGGTTGGTGGGAGGCGCTTGTCCTGGCTTTCTACGCCGGGTGGCTGGCCGATCGGCTACAGGACCAGCGGCAGATCCAAAAGCTGCGGCCCAGGGTTTGGCTGCTGTTCTCGGTCGTGTTCTTCACACAATTGGTGCTGGGCATCGCCGGCGTCGAAAAGCTGCTGATGACCGGCAAGCTCCACCTGCCGGTGCCGGCGCTCATCGTGGCGGGCCCGATCTTCCGCGGCGGCGGCCTGTTCATGGTCATCCTGTTCACGATATCGGTGCTGCTCGCCGGCCCGGCGTGGTGCAGCTGGCTGTGCTACATCGGCGCCTGGGACGACAGGGCCGCCAGAGCCCGCCGCCGCCCGGTGGCGCTGCCAGCCTGGAGGCCTTGGCTGCGGGTCGGAATCCTGGTGCTGGTGATCGGGACGGCCTTCCTGTTGGGAAGGCTCGGAGTGTCGTCGTCGACCGCCGGCCTGCTCGCCGCAGGATTCGGTTTGTTCGGGGTGGGGCTGATGGTCGTCTGGTCTCGACGGACCGGACAGATGACCCACTGCACGGCGTACTGTCCCATGGGCTGGGTGGCGACGCGGCTGGGGAAGGTGTCGCCCTGGCGGATGAAGATCTCATCGTCCTGCACCGACTGCGGGGCCTGCACTCCGGCGTGCCGCTACGACGCTCTTTCTCACCAGGATGTCTTGCGTCGAGTTCCCGGCGAAGCCTGCACGCTGTGTGGAGATTGTCTGAGCCGCTGCCCGACCGAGAGCATCGAGTATCGATTGCCGGGCGTGTCGCCGACGCAGGCCCGCACGGCGTTCCTGGTGATCGTGGCGGCCATGCATGCGGTCTGGCTGGGTGTGGGACGGCTGTAGCTTCGGTTAATCCTTCGCAGCCTGGGAGATGAGATCGAGGTCGTTCACCGGAATACTGTCGATGACCTGCTGCACGACCTCCGGCGGCAACCCCTGATCCAGGAACATGGTGTAGGGCGACGACGGATCGTCCGGATCCAGCACGGCTCCGACGCGGGCCAAGTGGACGATCGTGTCCGCGGCCCAGACCAGCCCGGCCAGTGTGGAGTAGTCTCCGGCGGTGTCGTGGTGATGGTGGCAGCGTACGGCCTGCACGATGGTCTGGGGGAGTCCCCAGTACGAAAGCAGCCCAGCGCCGGCCTTGCCGTGGGTGTAGCCGGTGTAGGCGAGTTCCACGGCGGGGTCGATGCGTCCGTAACCGCCACGTCCGGATAGGGG
>Ga0180007_10001085_pt1 | contig 39026 bp, 31 predicted proteins | sample MM_PC_MetaG_FD_121122 | JGI IMG/M metagenome (GOLD analysis project Ga0180007, IMG submission 121122) | Groundwater microbial communities from the Aspo Hard Rock Laboratory (HRL) deep subsurface site, Sweden - MM_PC_MetaG | ecosystem: Environmental > Aquatic > Deep subsurface > Groundwater... | reverse complement strand
TTATAAAAATTTAATAATAACAAAAACTATCGCATGAAAAAACTTTAGGGGTTAGTTGTAGTGCCTTACTTTGTAAACCTTTAAGATAATAACGCTTATTATTTTTATGCGAAAGTCGGGTTATGCTTCACTACGTGTCACTTCGTGCAAAATTTAAACCCAACACAGAGATCGGCTAAAATGGGACGTTTTGAAACTGGCTCCAAACTATGTGCTATTTGCACTCCCATACTGTATGTGATAATGCCTTATTTATTCCTTGCTCCTTTCGTAGATTCCAGGATCATCCCAATATACTTTTATCTACGAACAGGAGCATTTTTCTATAAACCTTTTCCATTCTCCCCGGCTTAGCTATGGAGTTATAGGATAATTACCAGATGAGATTAACAACAAAAAGCAGATATGGCACACGCCTTATTCTTGATCTTGCTATTTATGCAAATGAACACCCTGTCCCTTTAAGGGATATAGCAAGACGACAGAATATTTCATTAAAATACCTTGAGCATTTGATCAAAAAACTAAAAGATGCCGGTTTAATAAAAAGCCGGAGAGGACCTTATGGCGGGCATATGTTAAATAAATCACCAGATAAAATTACCGTTGGTGATATTGTTCGAACACTTGAGGGAACAGCCGCTATCACAAACTGTGCTGAAGCGGAAGACAAACTTTGCGGTGTGTGCAATATGGCAGGCGATTGTCTCTCCCGATGGGTTTGGATTGAAGCCAGCAAGGCTATCTTTAACCGCCTTGATGAAATTACTATAGAAAGCTTAATATCAGGCAAGAAAAAGCAGATATGTAAAGCAAGGAAACACAGAGAAGAACTTAAAAACAACAAAAAAAGAAATGATGAACTCTTAAAAAGTCCATAAACAGGCCAAGGTCGAATAAGCCCCGGCCCTGGCTGAAAATGAAGCCAAGGCAAAGATAAAAAATCCCGTTAGAAATCAGCTTCCTAACGGGATTTAAATTAAAAACGAATGTTTTTGATCATTTATGAAAATCTTGCAGACCTGGGTGCTTTTCCTGCAAGAGGATTATAAATTTTCATAATTGCAAATTTCATAACATCTAAAGTCTTCATATCGGTTACAATCCCAAAAAGAGTATTTTCGGCACCTTCAGGAATAATGCAGCCGTTAGATGCGTCAAAAGCTAAATCAGGAAAACCTTTGATAAGTTTTTTATGTTCTTTGGCGCTAAAAGGCACCTGGACTGCCTTCTTGCCATCTATCTCTGTAACCTCTCCGGACAACCCGGCTTCTTCAATTTTCTTTAATTTTTCATCATCCAAAAAAATGTTGATAGTATAATCCGCCATTGAAATAACCTCCTGTTAAATTTGCTGATATTTTTATTAAATAACCCTCAATACATTTATATAAACGAATATATATAATTTTAAAAATTTTGGGAGATGTATTATATCATACTATTTTTGTCAAGAATCTTATCTTGAAAACTTGGCAATCTTTAACCCCTTTAAAATTACTATCTTGATTTTGTGCCAAAAATTCTATATAAAACAAAAATTATCCCCCCCGTTAAAGCTATTAAGCTGCTTAAGCCAAAAAGTGCATATGAACCTGCTTTTTCGTAAAGCCACCCGCTCAAAAAAAATCCAACCATCAGCCCAAGCCCGTAAGTAACTGCATTGTTAAGTGCCTGGCCAAGAGTCTTGGTTGCATTAGAAGTCATGGAATCGATATATAGAAGACTTGATATATGAAACGCAGCATAACTAAACGCATGCATGGTCTGAGATAAAAGAATAATAACAGGAGATACCGCCAGAGAAAGAGTCAACCATCTTAACACCGCTACGGCAAATGCAAAAATAATAACCGTATTGATTGAAAACTTCTTAAAAATTCTGTTTGAATTTATCATTACAAGGATTTCCGCCGTTGAGGCCAACCCCCAGGCAATCCCTATAAATGTAGGGTCATATCCAAGGTTCTCAAGATGTATGGAAAAAAATCCATAATACATTCCATGGCTTACAAGCATTAAAAAAGCGCTTGCAAGAAAAATTATTACCTCTTGTTTTCTTAAAAGTGTTATTGCCTCATGGTAGAAAGGCTTCTTGTTTAGAGGTTTTACTTCCGGAATCTTGATTGCAAAAGCAGCTTGTATTGCTGAACCTGCAAAAATAAAAAGAAGAATTATTCTGATAGGATAAATATCAAGAACTTTTCCCAATATAAATACTGTTACAATAAAAGCTATAGTACCCCATACTCTGATACTGCCATATTTCTTCCTTCTTTTTCCAAGGATATCTATTGTGAAGGCTTCAAGGAATGATATTATAGGAGCATAAAATGCCGTATAGCAAACTGTAATTATGAGCATTGCCCAGAAACTTGAAGTTAAAAAATAAAAACACCAAATTGCAGCGCTAGTAAAATGGCATAAAAGATATATTTTTTTTCTTGTCTGAAAACGGTCTGCAAGTGCTCCCATCAAAAGAGGCGATATAATCATTATAACAGATCTTGAAGCTGATAATGCACCTATCTGAAAACCTGTAAACCCAAGTTTATAGCAATACAGGTTAAAATAGGGTAAAAATGCCCCCATTACACCGAAATATAAAAAGTACTGTGAAGCAAGGATATATCTGTCTTTAAGAGAGAATTCAGTCATATTTATTTAATACGGTATTTGGAGGAAAACTTCAAATGAATATAAGTTGATTAGCAAATTTATACCATAGAGCCAGCTATTGGCTGGCTCTCCTGAATGTATTTGCAATATTAATCTACTTTTACTAAAACTTGTTTGGGTTTATCTTCTTCAGGTTTAGGAATTTCAACTTTTAACATTCCATCCTTAAATGTAGCCTTTATTTTATCCGAATTCACAGCAGAAGGTAAAGCAAACGCTCTGTAAAATGATCCGTAACTACTTTCTTTGCGATAGTAGTTTTCTTTATTTATTTCTTTATCTTTAACTCTCTCGCCTTTTATAGAAACAATATTATCCTTAATCTCAACAGATACCTCTTCCTTATTTACTCCGGGAAGCTCTGCTGTTATGACTAAGGAATCTTCATCATCATAAATATCCACTACAGGTTTCCAAGTATAAAGATTGATATCATCTTCAACATCTTTTGAGCGCACAACATCATCAAAAATTCGATTTATGCGATCCTGAAGATTTGTCATACTTGCAAATGGAGCCCATCTTACAATTTGTGTCATAATAACACCTCCTCTTATCATTTAGCCAATAATTATTAATTAAAATTAATTATAATAAGTGGTTCTCCTTTTTGCTAAAAAGTTAATCACAAGTTTTTTCTTGTCAAGAGGTATCTCAAAGTTGTAGTTTGTTAAATGATTGCTATTATTTTCCTATAATATAAAATTTAAGCGTTATAAATCAGGAGCCGAAAATGGATTATATCAAAATAAAATTTGGCAATGATTATGGAATGTTTAATCCGGAACACAAAAAAACTATTGAAGACATGTTCCAATCGTTAAGCCCTATGTTTTCTTTCTATGAATGTTCGTGGAAACCCCCTATGGATATTTATGAAACCGTCAAGGAAGTTGTGGTTATTGCCGAGATCGCCGGGATTAACAAAGATACTCTTGAAGTAGAGATAAGCAGCATGGCACTTAAGATAAAAGGAACTCGCAATGAACTTCCACGGACTGAAAATACAACATTCAGGCTTGCAGAAATACAATACGGAACCTTTGAGCGGATACTCTATTTTCCTGTTCCGATAGATACTGAAAACGTTTTGGCATCCTACGCAAATGGTTTTTTACATATAAAACTTGCCAAAATATCAACTAACAGAACATATAAGGTTTCTATTGTTGATGGATAATTTTAACGTTTTTTTCCAATCCGGTTTTCAAACTTAATTTATCCCTGTTTTTTAAATGTTTTACTTAGAGTCGCTTGGAGGTATCAATGGATCAACAGCAATCACCGTTTGATTTAAAAACAGAGAAACTTCCTGAAATTCTTCCGGTCCTTCCTTTGTTTGATAATTTGCTTTTTCCAAAAATGGCTTTACCTCTTGTAGTAATGCAGGCAGATTCCGTTCAGCTTGTTGACGAGGCCATGTCGACCAATCGCATTATAGGCCTTATTGCCTCCAAAAAACCCGGCACCGAGCCTTATAATCCACAGGAGGATCTTTACACTTTTGGAACAAGTGCCATAATATTACGAATGGCAAAGTCTTATGATAACAGCACCCAGCTTCTTGTCCAGGGACTTGGAAGATTTAAAGCAATAGAATACATGGAAGGAAAGCCTTACCTTAGGGCAAGAGCAGAACACTTACAGGAGAAAGAACCAAAAGGCAAAGAAACACAGGCTCTTGTCGCAAATATGCTAAGCCTTTTTTCAAGAATAGTTGAGCTTACGCCCGGTTTGCCGAAAGATACCGCAAATATGGCTAAATCGATTCAGGAACCGGGAATGCTGGCCGATATGGTAGCTTCGATTATGAATACAACGTTAGAAGAAAAACAAAAAATAATTGAAACAGAAGATGTACGCAAAAGATTAAAAGAAGTTACCAAACAGGCCACACATCATCTGGAAATCCTTGAACTTGGGAACAAAATACAAACCCAGGTTAAGGGGGATATGGACAAAGGCCAGAGAGAATATTACTTAAGGCAGCAGCTTAAGGCTATAAAGGAAGAACTAGGGGAAAAAGACGATACCAATGTGGAAGTTGAGGAGTACAAAACCAAGGTAAAGGAGAAAAATCTCCCGCCGGAAGCGCTTAAAGAAGCCGAACGTGAATTAAACCGCCTTTCGCGCATGCACCCGTCATCCGCCGAATACACGGTGGCATCAACTTATCTTGACTGGCTTACAACTCTTCCCTGGAATGAAAGTACAACAGATAATCTTGATATAAAGAAAGCAAAAAAGGTTTTGGATGAAGACCATTTCGGGCTTGAAAAGGCAAAAAAACGTATCATTGAATTTCTTGCCGTACGAAAACTAAAACCCGAATCAAAAGGCCCCATACTTTGCTTAGCAGGCCCGCCGGGAACAGGTAAAACATCTCTCGGCAAATCAATAGCAAGAGCGCTTGGGCGCAAGTTCATACGCATATCATTAGGAGGTGTCCATGATGAAGCGGAAATCAGAGGACACAGACGTACATATGTTGGGGCTCTTCCCGGACGTATTATTCAGGGAATTAGAACCGCCGGTGCAAATAATCCGATTTTCATGCTTGATGAAATAGACAAGGTAGGAAGCGATTTTCGCGGCGATCCTTCATCAGCGCTTCTTGAAGTACTTGATCCTGAACAAAACTTTTCGTTTTCAGATCACTACCTGGATGTTCCGTTCGATCTTTCAAAAGTAATGTTCGTTACAACTGCAAACGTTCTTTACACAATACCTCCTGCTTTAAGAGACAGGATGGAAGTCCTTGAGCTTTTGGGATATACGGAAGAAGAAAAGCTTAAAATAGCGAAACGCTACCTTATTCCCCGCCAGCGTGAAGCTCACGGTCTTAAATCCGGACAGATAGTATTTTCGGATGGAGCAGTTAAAAAAATCATCTCCGGTTACACGCGTGAAGCCGGATTAAGAAATCTTGAAAGAGAACTGGCAACAATATGCAGAGGGGTTGCAACCAGTATTGCCGAAAAATCTGCAAAAAAAGTTGAAATCACGGCTCAAAATATCTCAAAATACCTCGGACCCGAACGTCGATATCCTGAAGTACTTTCAAGAACAGCCACTCCCGGAGTCGCTACAGGGCTTGCGTGGACACAGACAGGCGGTGAAATACTTTTTATTGAAGCCACTGCCATGAAAGGAAAAAGAGGTCTTATCCTTACAGGTCAATTAGGCGATGTTATGAAAGAATCAGCTACAGCAGCTTTAAGTTTTATTAGATCAAACGCAAAGCTATTGGATATTGATGAAGAATATTTTGAAAACAATGAAATCCATATTCATGTTCCCGCAGGCGCGATACCCAAAGACGGTCCTTCGGCAGGCGTTACAATGCTTACGGCTTTATATTCCCTGCTGAAAAACAAACCCATAGAAAAAAATCTTGCAATGACAGGTGAAATTACTTTAAGAGGACAGGTACTTCCTGTGGGAGGAATAAAGGAAAAGGTTCTTGCAGCACACAATATTGGAATAAAAACCATCATTTTGCCAAAATGGAATGAAAATGATCTTTTTGAAGTGCCAAAAAAAGTGCAAAAAGCAATTAAGTTTCACTTTGCCGAGAAAATGATAGATGTTTTAAAAATTGCAATAAAAGATAACAACCTTAAATAGAATATGAATAAAATAATAAACAATCATAAAACAATTTTTAGTCTCCTGGTTTTTGGTCTTTTTCTTCTATCCAGCTGTTCAACAGGCAGACAACCGGTATCCGTGTCTTCAAAATATCCACCAAAAGCTAGTTATCCCCCGAAAGCTAATTATCCAAAACCCTATAAGGTTTTCGGGAAATGGTATCAGCCTATACCTGATTCAAAAGGCTACCGTGAACGCGGAATAGCATCCTGGTATGGCAAAGATTTTCATGGAAAGAAGACATCAAACGGCGAAATTTATAATATGCATGATATGACGGCTGCCCACAAAACCCTTCCCCTCGGAACAATTGTAAAAGTATTGAATCTTGATAATAACAAGGAAATAACCTTAAGAATCAATGACAGAGGACCGTTTGTAAGCAAACGTATAATAGATCTTTCCTATGAAGCTGCAAAAAGAATCGGTATAGTAGGGCCTGGTACATGTTCTGTGGAAGTTGCCACCATAGGACAGGAAGTGAAATCAGAAAAAGACAGAGTAGCACCGATTGATTATTACTCTGGTAATTTTACTTTCCAGGTAGGATCTTATGCTGATAAAAGTAATGCGGAAACATTAAAAGCCAAACTTAACGAAAAGTATAAAAACGCTCACATAGCTATTATTAATGACGGAAATAGAATTTTGTATAGAGTCCGTGTAGGATTATGTTCAAATCTTGAGGATACTGCCAAATACGAAAAAATCCTTGCAGAAGACGGATATGCTGATGTGTTTACAGTTGCTGAATAATTAGAATAATTAACTACTCAGGCACAAAGTAGCAAGGGCACATAGGCACAAAGAACAATGAAAACGTATAGAGATCTGGAAGTCTGGCAGAAATCAATGAATTTAGTTATTGAGATATATAAGATTTCTAAAGGGTTTCCTAAAGAAGAAGCTTATGGATTAACTTCTCAAATGAGACGTTGCGCGATTTCAATCCCAAGCAACATGGCGGAAGGTTATGGTAGAAATTCGACTAATGAGTATCTTCGTTTTCTGCGAATTGCAACGGGTTCTCTATATGAATTGCAAACCCAGATGGAAATTTCTATGAACTTGTATTATTTGAACAGGGATGAATTCGATAAGCTATATGAATTAAGCCGTGAAATAGAACGAATGCTTAGCAGTTTAATCAGGAAGTTAAGCGGTAAATAGGCAAAAACAGGGAAGAGATAAAGGTAAAGACGTGAAGGTGGTTAAAGAAATTTATGATGTATATGTGTCTGGGTCCGAAAAACGGGCATACAGAAAAAACTTTGTGCCTTTGTACCTCTGTTCCTATGAACCTGAGCAGTCAGGTATCAGTTCATGACCAGCAACAATGACAAACCATACATTTTTCTGGATAGAGACGGAGTTATCAATAAAGACTCCCCTGATTATATAAAAAACTGGTCCGAATTTGAGTTTATCCCCGGAAGCATTGAAGCCATAAAGATTCTTTCAAATAATGACTATCCTGTAATAATTATTACTAACCAGTCCATGATAAACCGCAAAATCTCAACATACGATAATCTTGAATTTATTCATGTAATGATAAATAAAGCTGTGAAAAATGAAGGTGGCAACATTAAAGATATCTTTTTCTGTCCCCATACACCAGAAGAAGACTGTGAATGCCGGAAACCTAAGCCCGGACTTATTGACCAGGCACAAAAAAAATATGCCATAAATATAGCTAAATCGGTTATGATCGGCGACAGTGCAAAAGATATCGAATGCGCAAGAAATGCAGGTTGTAGATATGCAATTCTTGTTAAAACCGGAAATTACAAGCATGCAATGGATTCCTTGAAAGAAAAGAATATACTTCCCGACTATGTTGCAGCAGATCTTTTTGATGCCGCCGGATGGATAATGAGTGTTGGCGAAAGCCAACAGCAGGGGTCAAGGGGTCAAGCTAAACCTCACATACATCCAAGCCTTGAACCCTCGAATCCTTGACCCCTTGAACCCTTTTAACTCAAAACAATTCCGAACAGGACAATAAATTAATGGATAAATATAAATAAATGATAGATAACGATCATCATTTAACAACTATTGAAGGCTATCTTGAAAATGTCACTTATTTTAATGAAGAAAACCACTATACAATTGCCAAAATCAGAACTCCGGGCATAGAAAACCCTGTAACAGTTGTTGGTTTTATGGCAGCTGTAAGTCCTGGTGAAACACTTAAAATTGCCGGCAATTGGGAAACCCACCCCAAATACGGAGAGCAACTTAAAATAAAATCTTTTGAAGTAACGCTTCCTGCAACAGCTGAAGGAATAAAAAAATATTTAGGCTCAGGAATTATCAAAGGAATAGGACCTTCGGCTGCATCAAAACTGGTTGCTTGTTTTGGATCAACAACTCTTGAAATTATCGAAAAGCATCCGGAAAGACTTCTTGAAGTATCCGGTATAGGCCAAGCAAAAGCTGCATCAATAACCGATGCATGGCAAAACCATCATCTTGTAAGAAGTATTATGAATTTTTTGCAGGATATGGGAGTCAAAACTTCATATTGCAGCAAAATTTTAAAACTTTACGGTGAAGATTCAGTAAAAATTTTAAGCGATAACCCTTATCGCATCGCAGAAGATATTGCCGGAACCGGCTTTTATATTGCGGATGCAATAGCAAAAAAAATTGGCTTTTCACATGATAAACCGGAAAGGATAAGAGCATGCATTCTTCATTTGCTGGCACAGGGCGCAAATGACGGACATGTTTTTTTATACGGAAAAAATATTATTGATAAATGCAGAACTGCTTTTGAGATCGGATATGATTACGTAATAGATGAGATATATTATCTGGCGGAAACTGGCGATATTTTCATCGAAAATAATTCCGAATATTTTGAGACCAACGCAGTATATCTTAAGGAATTATATCTTGCAGAAAAGGGCATTGCTGATCGCCTCATTGCTTATATGTCAATACCGGTGTCTCCTTTTTCCCTGCAATCTGATGAAATTATTCAAAAGGTTCAAAAAAAACTTGCCATAAAACTTTCAGAAGAACAACTTAGTGTTATCAAAGGAGTATTTTCCCATCGTATAGCTATCATAACCGGAGGACCGGGAACCGGCAAAACAACTCTTATAAGATCGGTTGCCGCAATTTTTGACTCTTTAGGTAAAAAAATAGAGCTTGCCGCCCCGACTGGCAGAGCCGCAAGGCGTCTTTCCGAAGTTGCAGGCAGAAAAGCTCAGACTATTCACAGACTCCTTGGTTATAATGCAATCGACGGATATTTTGACAAAGATCAGGATAATCCCTTAGAAGCTGATGCAATAATAATTGATGAAGCATCAATGGTAGATACTTTTTTGATGTATAGTCTTATCAGGGCGATTCCGGCAAGTTCCGCTCTAATACTTGTAGGTGATATTTTTCAGCTTCCTTCTGTAGGACCGGGAAATATACTATCTGATCTTATATTTTCCGAACAGATCCCTGTTTTTTACTTAAGCAAAATATTCAGACAAGCCAAGGAAAGCCCTATCATAATTAATGCGCATAAAGTCCGGCAGGGAGAATCTCCTGTGTTCGAGGACCCGGCAGACAGAGGCAGTATTTCCGAGTTTTGTTTTGTTGAACAAAACAAATCCGACCACATAGCGCCTCTCATACTTGAATTATGCAAAAAAACAATCCCGCATTTTTGCGGTTTCGATCCGGTAGAAGATATTCAGGTTTTAACTCCCATGCATAAAGGATTTGCCGGAACCATATATCTTAACCAGGTATTGCAGAAAGCCTTAAATCCCAGTCCTGTTTTTATTGAAGCGGCGGGAAACAGGTTCAAGGAGGGTGACAAGGTAATGCATCTTAAAAACAACTATCAAAAGGAAGTATTTAACGGAGACATAGGATCTATTGTCTCAATAGATGTTAACAAGAAAGAACTTCTCGTAAATTACTATGACAGAACAGTCGAATACACTTTTGATGAACTGGATGAACTTACACCAGCATATGCCATATCGGTTCATAAATCCCAGGGCTCCGAATACCCGGCAGTAATTATTCCGCTTGTAACTGAGCACTATATACTTCTTCAAAGAAACCTTCTTTATACCGCAATTACAAGAGGAAGCAGGATAGTAATATTAGTCGGTTCCAGAAAGGCTTTGGATATCGCATTAAAAAATGATAAACCCCGCGAAAGGCTTTCAGGGCTTAAAAACAGACTTGCCGGTTATTGATTGTTATAATTTTACACTTTACTGCTTTTCTCAAGGTAACTGCACCTATAATTTATCTGAAACCAAATATGAAATATAGGTAACCCAAGGGAATAACTATTGGAATTATTAATGAGAAACTTCTACTCTTAAATTTTACCTTAGAAAAGTTAAATCGGGCATCTTAATCATTCCCATAAAAAAAGAGGCTACTCATTAATTCCCCCTTAAAAAAGTATTGTCTCACATATTCCCCCTTAAAAAAGGGGGATAAAGGGGGTTGTAATAAAAATTTTGTATAACCCGAAACTGAAAGCTCTATCACGAAAACTCAGGAAGCAAGGTGTTTTATCGGGGGCTTTACTCTGGGAACAATCGAAAAGCAGAAAGATGAAGACGAAACAACCCCCTACCCCCCTTTATTAAGGGGGAATCAGGATGGGAGAGTCAACGAACGTTAAACTTTCTTCCCTCATAGCGGTAAAGAGTTTCAGCAACTGTTTACAAGCAATACAAATTCAAAATGAAATAGTAGAAAGGTTTTATGGCTGCGGTTAATATCCTCCTCAGCCCAAATCATACTTTTTCATTTTTCTCCATAAAGTTGTACGGGGAATATTTAATATTTTTGCCGTAAGGCCCTTATTATAATCGGAGCGCTCCAAAACCTTGCCGATGAATCTTTTCTCCATTTCATCCAAAGACACGAGTTTTCCACTTTCTATAGAATCAAACTCAAGCTGTTGTAAATCAGAAGGAAGATCACTGGACCTGATTTGGTCATAATCGATAAGAGCAACAGCTCTTTCAATAATATTTTCCAGTTCACGTACATTTCCGGGAAAAGTATAGTTGATCAGAATATCAAGAGCCTGCTGCTCAATCCCTTTAACAGGTTTATGAAATGCAAGACTGTATTTTTCGATAAAATGATTGATCAACAAAGGTATATCATCCCGGCGTTCTATCAGTTGAGGCAGGTAAATTGTTACCACATTTAATCTGAAAAAGAGGTCTTCCCTGAAGTTGCCCAAACCGACCTCATGCTTTAAGTCTTTGTTACTTGCAGCTACAATTCTAATATCAAGATCGATGGGCCTTACACCTCCTACACGCATAATTTGTTTCTCCTGTATTACGTGTAGTAATTTAATCTGCATGGATAAATGCATCTCACCTATTTCATCAAGAAGAACCGTTCCGCCTGCAGCAGATTCCAAAAGTCCTATACGTGTAGCTGTGGCACCTGTGAATGCGCCCTTTTCGTATCCGAATAACTCGCTGTTTATAAGTTCGTCTGTAAATCCGCCACAGTTGAAAGATACAAAAGGTCGCTCTTTTCTGGGGCTCGTCTGATGGATTTCTCTTGCTACAAGCTCCTTGCCGGTCCCGCTGGCTCCCTGAAGCAGGACATTGCAATTTAACGGCGCAACCTTACGGATCATGGAAAAAACCTTTTGAATTGCCTGGCTTGATCCTACTATGCTTTTAAACTTGTCTTTGCTCAAAAGTGCTTCTCTGAGCTTTCTGTTTTCAAGGCAAATATTTAGTTTTTCAAACGCACTTTTGGCTAAAAGTTTAATTTCACTTAACTTCAAAGGCTTTGGTGCATAGTGATAGGCTCCCTTCTTGATTGCCACTATAGCTTTATCAATAGAACTATATCCGGTAATAATAATTACTTCAGTATATTCATTTATCGCCTTGATTTGGGCAAGAAGATCCATTCCGTTTATATCAGGAAGCATCAGATCCGCAAATACAACCCCATAAGGAGCGCTTTTCATGCTTTCAAGAAAAGGGCCTCCGGAAGTAAATGTCTTAACTTCAAAGCCTTCTTTAGTTAGGGCTCTGGACATACTGCGGCAAACCGTAACCTCATCATCAACAACAGCTATGCGTCTTTCCATATTATTGGTTTTCCGATTTAGTTTTAGAAGGAATAAAAACAGAAAAAGTTGTTCCCCTGCCAACTTCACTGTTTACCTTAATAGTTCCACCATGATTTTTAATGAGTGAATATGTTACGGAAAGACCAAGGCCTACTCCTGTCCCAATGCTTTTTGTGGTGTAAAAGGGCTCAAAGATTTTTTCAAGAGCTTCAGATGGTATTCCAGGCCCGGTATCTGTAACATCAATTTCGACAAAACGGGAAGATTCCGGATATGCCTTTATCTCTATGCTTCCTCCGCCCGACATTGCCTGATTAGCATTAATCAGCAAGTTTAAAAAAACCTGCTGAAGACTTCTGAAATTTCCTTTTATCTGCGGCAAATCAGGGTTAAGCATGACATTTAATTTTATTCCGGAAAACTTGATCTGGTTCTTTATTAGTTTTACAGTACTGTTAATTACATCTTTGATATCCAGATCCGAAAAAGAAGATTCTTCCGTTCGGGAAAAATCCAGCAGATTTCTTACAATATCGTTTGCTCTTTCCACCTGGGCAATAATATCTAAAAGCATCTCTTTCCCTTCGGAATCGAGTCCTTCAGAATATTCATCCAGGAAAGTTTCGGCAGTTAAACTGATATTGTTTATTGGGTTATTCAACTCATGAGCAATTCCGGCAGTAAATGTACCCAGAGCGGCCATTTTTCTGGATTGTACAAGGTTCTCCTGGTTTGTCTCCAATGCCGTAGCCATTAGATTAAATGCTCTGATAAGACCTGAGATCTCGTCATTATGAGGGTCTTTGAAAGAAATCGGTGTAAAATCTCCGCTTCCCACCTCTTTCGTTTTCTTTTTAAGCAAACTAAGCGGGTAAAATAAACGGCTGGAAATAAATATGGAAAATAAAATAGTAACCAGTATAAATATGCCTAAAAAAGCAAAAGGAAGCAATGATATGCGATAGATAGTTTTGTGTATTTTATTTCGCTTTATTTTTATCAGCTCATTTACAAAATCCACCATACTTTTGCCTTCTGAACGCATCCGGTCCTGATTGATTCCGGCAACTTCACCAATATTTAATTTTAAACGTTTCAATTTTTCATGGTAAGCACTAAGGTTTTGCCTGAATTCCGAATATCTTTTTTCTCCGCCTATCCTGATAATATCAGCGGAAAGTTCTTCTACCAGTTCATCGCTTTGTTCAAGATAACTGATTACTTCCCTCACACTATCTTTGTCGTAATAAAGAAAAATATTTTTTTCGAACCTACGTACCTCAAGGATATTGTTTGCCAGATCACTGAATCTTTCACTTAAGACCATAAGTTTATTGATATATGAAAGGCTCCACAAGTTCAGACCGGTTAATGCGCATACTGAAAAAAATATAATACAGGTAGCAAAAATGAGTTTTGAACGTATTGTTTGAAGCATTAAAATTCTCCTGTTTCATATATAGATTTCCGGGCAATTAATATATATGTTTCAATATGGCACAAACAAATACAAAAATCCATGCGTTTTTTCATATTGAAACATTAACTTTTTTATAAAAGCTCTTCCACCCAATTTGATATACAAGAATAACAAGCTGTTATATCAATCCATTCGATTTGGCCCTTCTATTGCTTATATGGATACCAGGATTCAAGGAATCAAGGGGGCAAGGATTCAAGTAAAAGAACTTTTGTGAAAACTTCAGATAGATACCGGTATAATTTAGATTATGTATAAAATAAAAAATAGCGCTTGAACCCTGGAATCCCAGACCCCTATATATCAGGAGAAGGATGGAACGAATTCTCGTAATAATGAATGCTCAGTATAATGCATGGGAGGCCCTTGGCGGGGCGATTTCTCTTGCAAAAAGAATCAAATCCACAGTCTTTATTCTCAGGGTTTTTACTCCTGATAATAAAGAAGGATTGACACCGGAGCAATTCGCCAAAACTTCAGCAGCATGCAGGCTGGATAGTATAATTCAAAATGCAAGATCCGATTCAGTGAATATTGAATACTTTGTCACTGAAGGAGATTTTAACAAGGAGGTGATCCGTTTTGTTGAGCACAATAAAATAAGTTTACTGATAGTGGAATCAGGAATTCTTGAAGGAAATATATTATGGAATTCCGAAAAGAGAGTGTGCCATGTTAAGGACATTCTCTACAATATTTCGTGCAGAGTGGAAGTAGTTTCGCCTAAAAACTATTATAAAATATAAACGAAAGGTAACGGACATATGTATGTATACCTACCCATAGCAGGTAATGCTGTGAACATATTTGTCATACTCGGGCTTGGCGGTCTGGTCGGGCTTTTATCGGGGATATTTGGTGTCGGAGGAGGATTTTTAATGACACCATTATTGATTATGCTGGGTATTCCGCCAACCGTGGCCGCGGCTTCCGATTCAAACCAGATCGTAGCCGCTTCAGCTTCAGGAACCTACGCACATTACAGATTAGGAAATGTTGATTTTAAAATGGGGTTTGTGCTTCTCATCGGTGGAGTAATCGGGGGAACTTTTGGAGTCCAGTTAGTTAAGATATTGAGGGCTACGGGCAATGCCGATTTTGTTATAAAAATTACCTATGTGGCTATGCTCGCTATAATAGGCGGCTATATGTTTGTGGAAAGCCTGCAAAGCTTAAAAAAGCCATCCGCAATCGAAGAGACTTCTTCATCAGCCACTAAACCACCTTCTCTTTACGCCCGGCTGTTGAACATACTGCCTTTTAAAATTCATTTCGACAAATCCGGGATCAATATTTCCCTTATTGTGCCTTTGATCTTAGGAACTCTTGTCGGAGTATTAGCTGCTATAATGGGAGTCGGTGGAGGCTTTATCATGGTTCCGATTATGGTATATTTATTAAGAATGCCCATGCATGTTGTTGTCGGAACCAGCCTTTTCCAGATTTTTTTTACATGCTTAAACGTAACAATAATGCAATCTCATATCAATCACAGCGTTGATTTTATACTGGCCCTGATTCTTCTTGTAGGCTCATCATTCGGAGCACAAATAGGAACAAAAATCAGCAAACGGTTGAAAGGAGAGCAGATTAAAATCCTGCTTGCTATAATCATCTTGATAGTAATGGTTCAGATGCTTTTCGGACTTGTTTCGATCCCTAATTTACTTTTATCTTATAAAGGAGGCCATTAATGAACCGGCTATTATTAAAGCGATTGTTTTATATATTTTTGGCGCTGCTTTTTGTTCCCTCTCTTTTTGCTTCAGAAAGCTACGCCCAGACTTCACCTGTAGATATTGATGTTATTCAACCCAAAACCATTGAGATAAATTATTCATTTTCCGGAGGTAAAGTCAGCGTAAGGGAAGTAATCCCTTCCGGAAACAAGGTTGCTTTAAGACTTATCGGCCCAAAAGAAGATCTGGTTTTAATGAGAAAGGACAGGGTAAAGGGATTATGGATGAATGTGGAACAGATCCATTTTCACGATATACCAAATGTTTATCTTCTCATGACTTCAAAAGATTTATCTTCTGTAGAAAACAGGGATAGCATTAAAGCCATGAAGCTGGATTACTTCTCTTTGCTCGCAGAAAGCCTGCCGGATAAAAGCCTGAATAAAGATCCTGAAAAACATCAAACCGATAACTCCCTTTTAATTAATGAACTTATCAAATTAAAGGAATCTGATAAACTCTATCAGATATCTGATGGAACGGTAAATATTAAACCATTGGAAAAAGGAGCTTGGGATCAGGTTGATGCAGTATTGAATGTGCCGGCTAAAATTTCTCCGGGAACCTACACTCTTGAGTTGTTTGCTTTAAAAGACGGAAAAAGCAGACTGGTGCGCTCAAGCAGCATTGAGGTTAAATTGACCGGATTACCTGCAATGATATCGAATCTGGCCTTCAAAAATGGCTTATTGTACGGAATTCTGGCTGTTATCATAGCCACCTTCAGCGGATTGCTTATAGGTGTTGTTTTCGGGTCAAAAGGCAGTCATTAAATATAAAGTCAGTAGCTTATAAAAGGTTCAATCTGAATGATAAACCCACTCAAAATATTTTGGGGACGCAATAAGAACGAAGATGAATTGTCCCTCCAGTTTCTCTTCCGGACATTCAGAGAACTTTTAATTTACAACAATAAAGCTCTGGATCTCATGGCAGACATGGGAGAAAAGCTTAGCGGAGATTATCTTTTCGATAAACAATATATTGAGTCAATTATAAATCAACTGGAAGATGTAGTATATAAGATTATATACGATCTTAATCTGATAACTCCAAAAAAACATCTGCATCTTTTCGATGTTTTTGAAAAAGCCAAAATAGATATTCGTGGAGAATTGAATTCTCAGTTCACTCTTCCAAAAGGAGAATATGTCTATTCTATAAGTGATCTTACAAAAGAAATGACCGACCTTGCCGGAGAAAAAATGGCAACCCTTGGAGAACTTGCAAATCGTCTTGATTTAAATGTTTCCAAAGGTTTTATAATATCTACCTATTCTTTTAAGCAATTCATTGAATACAACAGGCTTGAAGAATTGGTTGCTCCATTATGTGAGGGCAAATTTAATCAGGAGGTTATGGAGAAAAAAGCAAAAGAGTTGAAGATAAAGATAATGCAGGCAAAGATACCTCCTGAAATCAGAAAATCAATTCACAAGAAACTTTCATCATGTAAGAATAAATCGTCAAACAGATGGGCTGTTCGCAGCAGCGCAGTTGGAGAAGACAGTCAAATAAGTTATGCCGGACAGTATATAACAGTTTTAAATGTGCCTTCTTCTCAAATAGAATCAGCTTATAAAGAAGTTGTAGCAAGTCTGTTTTCTCCTCAGGTTATAACTTATCGTAATGAAATGGGAATTAAGCAACAGGAAATGGCCATGGCTGTCGGATGCTTGCCTATGTTATCTCCAGTGGTAAGCGGGGTTATTTATACTGCTGACCCTAATGGACTTGAAGGTGAAGAAGTCATTATATCTGCCTGCTGGGGTTTGGGTAAAATAGTGGTTGACGGCGAAATGGAGGTGGATCAATATAAAGTTTCCAAAACGTCCCCATATACCGTTTTATGGCAGCATATCGGCAGAAAAACAAAACAATATGCTCTGGCCAAAGATAGTGGAATCAAACTGGTTCCGGTTCCTGACCAAAAGCAGAGAATCTCCTGTCTTGATGAATCCAGGATGCATGAACTGATAGAAGGAGCCATCCGTATAGAGCAATATATGAAATCCTTTCAGGATATCGAATGGTCTATCGATAAGAATGGACACATTGTCTACCTTCAGGCCCGTTCCCTTCAACTTTCGGAAAAAAATGAGCTGGACAAAAACCGACTGGTTACCGCTGCCAAAAACTATCCTGTTATTTTAAAAGACAAAGGAGTGGTTGCCAGCAGAGGGATAGGAGCAGGAACGGTTTTCCAGGTCAGAACCGAGGAAGACACTCAATATTTTCCCCGCGGAGCAGTACTTGTTTTAAAACATACTTCTCCGCGAATGTCTAAGATAGTTCCTTTGGCGAGTGCGGTAGTAACCGATATAGGAGCGGTTACAGGTCACATGGCCACGATTTGCAGAGAATTCAGAGTCCCTACAATAGTAGATACTTCTCATGCAACTCAAATCCTGAAAACAGGAATGGAAGTTACAGTTGATGCTGAAGAAAATATTGTTTATCAGGGGATTATAAAAGAACTTTTAACAGCTCAATTGATTGAAAAAATACCATATGAAGAAACTTATGAATTTAAATTGCTAAGAAGGCTGTTGAAAAAAGTATCAACCCTTCATTTAACGGATCCTCAATCTAATGAATTTGATCCTGCTCATTGCAGGACATTTCATGATATCATCCGTTTTGCCCATGAGATGGCTGTAAGAAAAATTGCCCAGGGAATTCAACCCAGACAATTAAGTTTTATACATTCCCTGACAAAACTAAAACTCAACATACCTTTAAATTTAACAGTCATTGACACCGGAGGAGGAATTAAAAAGGGGATTTCCTCAAACGAGATATCTCTTAAAGAACTATCCTGTGAACCCTTGCTGATTCTGCTGAAAGCTCTTACTGCTCCAGGTGTATGGCAATATCAGCCCGTGAACCTTGATTTTAAGGGATTTATGTCCAGCTTCACCAGCAACCGTTCATCACAGTCTCTGCCGGACAGGATTAATATAAATTTAGCTATCATATCAAAGGAATATATAAACCTTAACCTTGGTTTGGGATATCACTTTAATATGGTTGACGGAAACATGTCCGACGACAGGAACAACAACTACATCTACTTTCGCTTTTTTGGAGGAGTCACTGAAATCTCCAGGCGTACAAGAAGAGTAAAAGTGCTGGCCCGAATACTGGAAAAAAACGATTTTTCAGTTGAACTCAAAGGTGAGTTGATTATAGCCAGAATAAAAAAGATTGACCGGCCCCAGATGGAAGACAAGTTCCGCCTGATAGGCCGATTAATAGGCTATACCCGGCAATTAGACGTACAGTTGCGAAATGAAAATGATATTGATTTATTCGCAAACCAATTTCTAAACGGGGAGGAATCTATTCTTGTCAAACCGGAGGACAGATGAATAAAACCAGCAGTGTAATGATTATAGATGATGAACCGATTGTTTGTAAACGGTTACGTTCAACTCTGGAAAAGGCAAATTTGGAAATAGAAACTTTTACTGATCCTAATGAAGCCGTAAAAAGATTTTCCGAAAAATTATTTAATGTATTAATTACCGACCTTAAAATGAAAGAAATGGACGGAATTGATGTGTTGAAATTAGTAAAAAAAGTTTCTCCGGAAACAAAAGTTATTATCATTACAGGAGTTGCAACGGTTGAAAAGGCTAAAGAAGCCTTAAAATTAGGAGCCTACGATTTTATTGCCAAACCTTTTAAACTTTCCCAATTGCGAAATCTTGTAATGAAAGGGATAGGTCTTTCAGAGTGAATAATCATTTAATAAAAGTAATTATAAATAATAAATATTCAGATAAAAAGGAGAACAGATGGCTATTATAACTATTTCCAGAGGTACTATGAGTGGTGGAGAATCTTTGGCCAAATGCATTTCTAAAAAATTAAATATTCCGGCAATCAGCCAGGAGATTTTAAAAGAAGCTTCCAACCGTTTTGGAATATCACAACCCCTTCTTCTCCAGCAGCTGGAAAAAACCAAAGGATTGATTCATGGTAACTCTACAGAACGCGGTCTTTACCTTACAGCCATTCAGCTGGCTTTGGCGGAAAGAGCACAAAAAGGGCCTTTTGTTTATTATGGACATGCCGGACATTTTTTATTAAAAGGCGTCCCGCAAGTATTAAAAATACGCGTAATCGCTCTTCTTAAAAACCGTTCCCGTACACTTTCGGATCAACAAAATATAACATATGAAGAAGCAAAAAAAAGAATATTAAAAATGGATGAAAGCCGGATAAAATGGACAAAATTTCTATACAATGTTGATTGGCGTGATCCGGCATTATATGATATGGTTATTAATATTGACGCCATAAGCTTGGAAAGCGCATGTGAAATAATTATCTGTACTCTGAAACAGAAAGAATTTGAACAGTCACCGGAGTCTCAAAATATTATTGATGATTTTCTTTTGGCATGCCAGGTAAAAACAGCATTAGTTACACATGACCAAACCAAAGGATTAGGCTTGGATGTAACATCTGAAAAAGGATCAGTCACCATTACCGGAAGTTTTGAAACCGGCGGAATATTTTCAAGCGGAAAACACAGAATTAGAAATGATCTGGTTGAAGTTGCAAAGCAAGTTGAAGGAGTAAAAAAAGTACTGATCGGCATTGAGAATATCCCGGTGGCATTGGAATAAGCCAATGTACAAAGTATTTTACTTATTTTGAACGAAAAACCCGGCACCATAGATAATTATTGCCCCATACCGAGTCAGGATATCTTATAAAAGGAGGTTACTAATGGACAATTCAAGCAGTAATACCGGAGTTAATCCTGTAAAACTTAAGATACTGATTCTAGATGATGAACCTATAGTATGCAAACGTCTGAAACCTGCATTCCTTAAAGCCGGCTATGAAGTGGAAACTTTTACAACCAGCGCAGATGCTATGGAAAGAATACTGGAGAAAAAATTCGATATTGTAATTACCGATCTTAAAATGGAAGGGGTAAGCGGTATGGAATTTTTAACAGAAGTAAAAAAGCAATCCCCTCATACGGAAATCGTAGTTATAACCGGATTCGCAACTATAGAAGCCTCAAAAGAATCACTTCAGAAAGGAGTCTTCAGGTTTGTAGCCAAACCTTTCAAGCTTGCCGATATACTTGAGATAGTAGAACAATTAAAAAACGAACGTTTTTCAATAACACCCTGATCTCAAATGAAAAATATTTTACTTCGATTTCTGCCTAAGTTTAGCTCATCCAAGCAAAACCCTGAGATGATCAGGTCATTATTTTCTAAATTCCAGATCATTCTCGATATGAATACAAAACTGCTTGAAAAAATGGCAGTAATGGAACGCGCTTTGGGAGGAGAATATATATTTGACAAAGCCTTCCTGGAAAGCTCGGTAAGTGAAGCAAACCAGCTTGTATATCAGGTTATATACAGTCTTAATACACTCACAGAGAACAGGTATTCAGACCTATTTGACCGGTTTCAGATTATAAAGACTTACCTTGAGGACATTCTATCCGGGGGATTAGGCCCTTATTCCGGCAGACTTACCCTGCCCTATCCGTCAATTCGCCTTGAAATGTGGCCGCTTACAGGGTTTTTCAGCGCAAGCCTTGCTGAATTCGGCCAGCACTTAGGGCTGCAAGCACCGGATGGTTTCGTAATCACAACAACAGGCATTCGCTCCTTTTTACAAAATAACAATCTTGATCATAAAATTAAAGAAATTGCAGACTCACTTTCAGCAGATAAATTGCAGAACGAAAATGCCCTTTTAACTGATATAGTAAATAATTCCGATATCCCCAAAGAACTTGAACAGGCAATACTGGATGAAGTTATAAAACTATCTGACCGGATAGGAAAAAACACTTTACTTGCAGTCAGAATTGATAAAGTCGAACAGGAAGCAAGTAATCAATTTATAGATATATTCGATGTAGCACCTTCTGATATCTTAAATGCATTTAAACAATGCATAGCCAGGTATATAGTAAAAGAAGCGGAAAGTCTTTTACAGCAAATTTCTGAAAAAGAAATTTCAATAGCTGTAGCTGTTTATGAAATGATACAATCCAAAATCTCCGGAACTGTCTTGACATTAGATCCGGCACATTCGCCTTTGCAGGCTGCAGGCGTTGCTGTTAACATAAATAATAGCTTTCACGAAAGCAACGAAGTAAAGGAAAAAGAAGAATTTTTTAGTGTTCAGAGATTTTATCCGTTTGAACCTGTTGAATCGAAAATACTACAGAAAGAAGCAACTAAGAGGCTGCCGGACGATAAACACAGCCTTTCGATTATGGACAGTGGTCATCGTCGCGGATCTTCTTTGCTTCGTAAAGATAATATAATATCCATTGTCGAAACAGCTATGGCTGTCGAGCGCGCATTAGGAAAACCACAGAAAGTCTTCTGGTCACAAAAAATGTCAGGCCAAATAGTTATTACACAAGTAAAACCTCTTTCATCCCTTTTATATGATGATATCTCCGAAAATGATTCAATTGATGACTTGAACAAACAACTTGAAAAAGCCACTGTATTGCTTGCTGGTGGAGAAACTGCACAAATGGGAGTAGCCACAGGCAGACTGGTACATGTTGCTCAGGATTACAGTTATAAAGTATTCCCGCTGGGTGCAATAGCTGTGGCAGACAAAGCAAGCCCGAATCTTAGTCCGATTCTCCGGCGAGCCGCAGGACTGATAACCGAAACAGGTTCATCTGTGGGACATTTGGCTTCTATAGCAAGAGAAGTTCATGTGCCTTCAATTGTCGGAGCCAGCGGGGCCCTGGAGCTCTTAAAGGAAGGAATGATTGTTACCTTGGATGCAGGCGAGTGCAAAGTTTATCATGGCATTATCGAACCTCTTGTCCGTTATGGTTCATCCGGCATGGAGCTTTACCCTACTGACCCTGAGTATATAACTTTAAGGCAATTACTCCGCTGGATTATTCCTCTCAACTTAACCGATCCCGATTCTCCTGATTTCAATTCTACCAATTGCCAAACATTTCACGACATCATACATTTTTCTCATGAAATGGCAGTTGAGGAGTTACTCAATATCCAGACAAGGCATAAAGAGCTTCGCGGAATTGAAACCAGGCGTCTTAAATTAAATATTCCGATAGATATCCGGGTACTTGATATAGGAAACGGGGTAGTAAATTTGGCCGCAAAAGAACTCAATACTGATGACATATCATCCCTGCCTTTTAAGGCTTTTTTGAAGGGTTTGGCTTCAAATGAAATGTTTGATCAGCAACCAGGCTCGATCGGTCTGCGCGAAATACTTTCCGGGATGGACAAAACATATACAGCCCTGAACACGCCACCGGAATATGCCGGGCAGAACCTTGCTATAATTGCCCAAAATTATATTAATCTTACACTGCGCTTAGGCTATCATTTCAATGTCATCAATGCTTACCTTTCGGAAAATCCAAATAAAAATTTCATATATTATCGTTTTGTAGGCGGTTTTGCCTATATGGACAGGCGTATACGAAGAGCAAAGTTTATAACTTCTATTCTGGAAAACATGGATTTTAAAGTAACCGTAACAACGGATCTTGTAATAGGAAAGCTTAAAATCATAGACCGAAAATATATGGAACTGGCATTGAAAAGCCTTGGTGAATTAACTGCTTTTAGCCGCCAGCTTGATGTCAAAATGGAATCCGAAAAAGATGTTGAAGACTTTATAAGGCTTTTTACTAAAAGGTCTAAAAACATTTTCTTGGCAAACAGAATTAAAGAACAGGATCAGGCATGTTCAAAGTAGTTAGAAAATACTGGGAAAAACGCAAGAATATCAAGTTGAAAAGGGCAGAGGAAATAATCCGAAACCTTAAGGTACGTTACCATACATTTCGCATTCTTCTTATAAATAACGAAAGAGCTCTTAAAATATTAAGCGGGATAGATCTAAAACTGAAGATGAATAATCCTTCTCTGCGGGACATAATCGATCAGGCGGAAGAACTTCTGGGGATAAGCTATGAGCTTGTTGATGGCCTGAATCGTCTTAGTTATAATAAGTATTTAAAACTCTACGAATTACATGAGAGGTTAAGAGAATTTATCCATAACGCGCTTCCCGAAGTATCACATGAATCCGGCTATGGACCTTATTGCCTTTTTTTCGATGAAATCACACCTGAAACAAAAAAGATGGCTGGAGGTAAAGCTGGTGCTCTTTCGGATTTAATAAAGATTAACATGCCTGTGCCAAACGGATTTGTTATTACTATAGATGCGTTTAAATATTTTCTTCGTACAAATGACATTGAAATCCCTATAAGGCAGAGCCTGAACAAGATTGAAACCGATGAACGTTTTCTTAATGATCTTGAAGAGATTACAGGAAATATTAAAAAAATGATTTTATCAGGAAAACTGACAGGCGAATTGGAGGATGCATTAAAAACTTCATATGACCAGCTTGTCGGATCTGATAAATTGCCAATATCTGTAAGAAGCAGCGCCAGTGCGGAAGATCAGATTTCACACTCTTTTGCCGGACAATTCAAAACGGTTCTTAATGTAATTTCTTTTGATAATATGATAGATGCCTTTAAAGAAGTCCTTGCAAGTAATTTTAATACAAGAAGTATTATATACAGATTGCATGCCGGCATCCCGATTTCAGATTTTAATATGGCGGTTCTTTGCCAGATCATTGTTAAGGCCACAACCGCCGGAGTTCTTTTTACTGTCGATCCTGCTTCTCCAAAAAGTGACAGAATGCTTTTAAGCGCTGTTGCAGGCTTAGGAACCCTTGCTGTAGGAGGAGAAGCACCGGCAGATATTTATCATCCTTTGCGTTCGGGTAAAGAAATTGAAATACCTGCCGAAATTGCCGATAAGTCATTCAAGGACGTTTGTTCCCCTGAAGGCGGTATACACAGGGAAGAAGTTCTACCTGAGCAAAGAAAACTACCTTTACTATCTGCAAAAGAAATTTACAGCCTTACCGGTTTAGGAATAATGATTGAAAGCCTGACAGGTAAACCTCAGGATATCGAATGGGCCATAAATGAAGAAGGGAGACTTTATATTCTTCAATCACGTCCGTTTCAGTTTGCGGGTAAAAAACCGGGAACTAAGGAAATACCGCAGGGTAATGTTCTTTTACAGGGAGGAGCTTTATCTTCATCCGGGAGAACTATCGGAAAAGTTATCATAATAAACTCCTCTTTAGATATTAATAAACTTGAAAACGGGCCGATAATTGCCGTACTTCACCAGAGCCTTGTTGAAGTTGCAAAGTTCATGAAAAATATAAGCGGTATCATAGTTGACAAAGGCAACCCTGCAGATCATCTTTCAAATGTCGCCAGGGAATATGGAGTTCCAATGCTGACACGAACCGAAAAGGCTACTCATATTCTTCATAATGATCAATGGATTACTATGGATGCCGACCAGGGCATAATCTTCTTAGCTCCCCGGGAAGCTTTACAGAACCTCCGGGAAAACAGACCTGTTATTTCATCCCAAAAAGCTTTGCAAGATAAAAGTTCTGCAAAATTTTCCGAATCAGAGCGACTGCGAAATCTGATAGTTCATCTTAACCTTACGGATGCATATGGGCCGGCTTTTTCAATTATGGAATGCCGTTCCCTTCACGATCTTATCCGCTATATCCATGAAATGGCGGTTCTTTCAATGTTTGAAGCAGGAGATGAAATAACTGAGCAGGCTGGCTTTTACATTCACCGGCTGGAAGGAAATATCAACTTTCATTTTCTGATAATAGATATGGGTGGCGGACTTGCACCGGATCTTCAAAAGATGGAAATCAATATTTCCGATATTCTTTCCACACCACTGCTTGCCTTGTGGAATGGAGCAACAACACCAGGGCTTCGCTGGAACGCACCACCGCCTGCTGCAAGTCTTCAAGGGCTTTTTGGCAGAACCATCACAGATGCAGGCAGTCCAAGACCTGTCGGAAATAACAGTTATGCTATTATAGCTAAAGACTACTTAAACCTTAATGCACGTATAGATTTTCATTTTAGTCTTATCGACACCGTATGCGGCAGAAATTCCAAAGACAACTACATACGTTTCCGTTTCAAGGGTGGTGGAACAGCGCTTATACAAAGAGAACGGCGAACAAAACTAATAGAAAAAATCCTGAACACATACGATTTTTTCACAGATTGCACGGGAGATCTTGTGACAGGCACAATTGCGGAAATGTCTTTGAGTTCAACAGAAGAAAGGCTTGTAATGCTTGGGCGGCTTTTAGGGTTTTGCCGCCTTATGGATGCAATGATGTATAATGATGAAGCTCCCATGACTTTGGCTAAAGCATTCCTTGATGGAAATTACAGTCTTGAAGGACTGCCTCTTAAACAGGATGATGGCAGAAAAGTTTAGGCATGAAAGAAACGAAGTTCAGGAAGTAAAACCGCTGTTAGCATATTTCCATAAACCGCTCCCGTATCTATTCCTATCATACCCGGTGCAACAAAAGGCATTTCAAAAGTGGTGTGACCGAATACTACAGTCTGCTCAGTTTGGCGTTCACCTTTTAAAAATGTATCCCTAACTGAAAGCAGCCGGTCTAAAGAACATTCATCCGGGTTTTCACCAGGTATAACTCCTGCATGAATAAAAAGATAATCATCAGTTTTATAGTATGTAAGTAGTCCGTTCAAGAAATCAAGATGTGCCGGTGGCAAAAAGCCAAGATCGGAAAGTGATTGAAATTTTGCATCAAAATAGCTTTTAAGCGTCGGTTCTACATCCATTGAACGTAGCAACCTAAGATATTCCTGATCTTTCGTTTGGGCATATTGTAAAAGCGCATGCTCATGGTTGCCCTTCAAGAAAACTATGTTTTTACATTTCTTTTTAAGATCAAGAAGATATTCTATTACTTCTCTTGACTGAGATCCACGGTTAATAAAATCACCAAGAAATATCAGCGTATCAGAATGAAGATCAAACGGCAGCCTGTTCATTAAAGTTACAAGTTTTTCGTAACAGCCGTGAATATCTCCCACCGCAAATATTTTTCCAGGTTTTTTTTCGCGACTTTCCATATATTAAATCTCTTAAGCCTTAACGATAGCGTTAAACATTAAGTAGTACTTTTCAATATATCCATCAATGCCTGTTGCATATCCTGAGTTACTATTTTACGGTCATACCCGGTTGTCAGCCGTTTGCCCAGAAGTCTGCCGGCATCCACTGCGCTTGCCATAACTTCCGGTTGCTTTGTTACATCCGGAATGTTTTCAGGTGTAATTTTTACACCTTTTCCGTATACCATAACTGGAATTCCTACGCCGCATGTTTCCCCATATCCGCAGGAATAACAAGCTGCAGCTCCCTGACCGCTCACTTTTGTAACTGTTTCAATAAAGCTGTACACCCTCCGATCTTTTTGCCTCTAAGAGATATAAGCTCATATTCTATACCCGTGTTTTCAAGAACGGTTTTTACCAATTTATAAACGCCTGATGTTTCATCTTTTCTTGGGCTTCCGGAAATTCCTAGTATTTTCTTAAATCAAATCCTCAGTTTGTTATAAACATGGTAAGACTTTGTGTGTTAGAATTTCTTGCTCCAATAGGTTATCCCTCTTGCCGCAGGCAATGGCTTATTGCCTGTCCGACTTCCGGGCGGCAGGTAAAACATCCTGTCCATCCTGTTAATCCTGTCTAAAAATATATCGGTGTGTCAATGCGTTGTATTGTAAACACCCCTTCCGATATATCACCAACTAAATTTTTATTGGGTTAATTCCTGAGGCTTTTCATTCTTTGATGGCTGCAAATGATGCAGTATTACCGGCATATTTGTATGAAAAAGAGCATTTGCAGTTTTTATAAGAAACCAGAATGAGAGCAATGGCAAAATAATAACCTGAATAAGAAAAATTCCTACATACAGAAATGTAAGCCTTAAAAGATTATCGATTATATCTCCGGCATTTGCAACAGTTGCTATAAGAGCATTTTTTAGTTCCGTTGATTTTATCTTAAGAAACAATGCACTGTTTTCTATAGTTCCCAAAACACCGTCAATCTTTGGAAGTGAGAAATCTTTTATTCTATCAAGTTCGGATGAACCGGCTGACAGCTTTTGATTTGCTTCCGATATTTGCTCGGCAAAATAATGCGATTGAAGATATTCATTTGCTAAAGACGATGCCGGAAGACAAAAGCGGGCAACAACAATGATTAACATAAACCTGATCAGGGTTTTCTGCAAAGAACTTAATTTTTCATTTTCAAACCATATCAATATGGACAAAACAAACAGAAATACGGAAAGGATAGGCGGCGCAACCGATACGCCGATTTCATATGCAAGTTTCTGTACCCCTAATGAAGTAATTGCCGTCACAAGCACATCGGATAAACGCTCGGTCATATCATCAATCGGGTCCAATGCCTGCCCCACAGCCAAAGATACTCCCACTCCGGCAGGTTCCAACTGCAAGCTTGAATCCTTTATAATCGAAACGGAAGCATTGATCACCCTGCATGTAGCATAGGCTATCCCAGCTTTGCTTATTGCTTCACTGAAATAAGTATCGGTAGTGGTATCTAAAACAGGAAGCCTTAAGCCGGATGAAAAAAACAGCAACATAGATAACACTAATCCAACACTCGATTTGATTATTTTTTGTTTTGTAGTGGTTTTCATTGTTTGCTTAAATTCCTGCGGCATAAAGGTTTAAGAGTTCGGCTGTTACGTACAAAGATATTGAAAGAATATGAAAAGAAACAAGAACTGTACAGTTCATAAAGATTTTAATAATTTTCTCCTTCCGCCCGCTTTATTATTAATCTATAATAGGGTTGGTTTAGGATCAAATAATTTTATCGGTAGCACTTTTTTGTATCGGGAAAAGTCTTTGTCAGTAGTAAAAATTGGAACATCCAGCCTGTTTGCAACTGCACATATGAGGAAATCAATGTGAGAACCATGAATTCCTTTTTTTCTGCATTGATTATTCATTTCGGCTGCGGATTCATAATCGGAATCTTGAATAGAGGAATTCTCAAAGAACGATAAATATTCTTTTAGTTTTTCAAATTTCTCTAAGTTACTATAGCCGGAAAGAATCTCTTGGCGAATTGGTCCAATAATCAGGACCCTTTGATCCTTGATAAGAGATTCAAACTTCTCTACTTCATATTGGTATTCCTTTTTTCGGCTTCGTAATGCATAAGACCAGATAGGAGTATCAACCAAAACTTTCACCGAGTTCTTCCTTTTTTATAATCATAATCGGGGTCGGGGTCCATTTTTCCAAAAAGATCCAGAATTTCTTGTTGCTTATGCTTGTTTATAAATTCCTGTAACGCCAAATTGACAGTTTCCTTTTTGGTTTTTAAACCACTGACCTCCAATGCTTTTTCCAGCAATTTCTGATCTATAGCCAGATTTGTCGCCATAGCTCCCTCCTTTAACACATATTTTCACACAAAATAGCACACAATCAAATGTATGTCAAAGCCAACAAGACTTTATAAGCTTTTTACGAGACCATCAGCATTACATAGTGTTTTATAATAAAAAAAAGCGCTCCTGTTTTTAATAATCAGAAGCGCTTTTTCGTTAACAGTATTATATCAAAATCAAATTATGATTCAGGCATATGGCAAACACCGGCAGGACACCGTTTTTCATTGATATGCGCTTCGTATTCATGTCTGAAAAAACGAAGTGTTGTAATAACCGGGTTCGGAGCGGTTTTTCCTAAAGCGCAAAGAGATGTCTTTGCAACCGCTTCACCGATTTCAAGCAGCATATCTATGTCTTCCGGCTGGCCTTTGCCCTTTGATATATCATTTAATATATCAAACATCTGCTTAGTTCCAAGCCTGCATGGTATGCACTGCCCGCAAGATTCTCTTTGTGTGAAATCAAGAAAATATCGTGCAACATCAACCATGCAGGTTTCTTCATCCATAACTACGATACCACCGGAGCCCATTATTGATCCGGCATCATTTAGCGAATCGAAATCAACGGGAAGATCGAGCAGATGTTCGGGAAGGCAGCCACCTGAAGGGCCACCGGTCTGAACCGCCTTAAATTTTTTGCCATCTGGTATTCCCCCACCGATTCCGAATATAATTTCCCTAAGCGTAATTCCCATAGGAACTTCAATCAAGCCGTTGTTTACTACTTTACCGGTAAGAGCAAGTATTACTGTACCCTTGCTTTTTTCGGTGCCCATGCTTGAAAACCAATCGGCTCCGTTATGAATTATCTGGGGAATATAAGCCAATGTTTTAACATTATTCAGCAAAGTAGGTTTATCCCATAGGCCGACTTCAGTAGTACGGGGACGGGGAGATGCTTTAGGCATTCCTCGTTTTCCTTCTATGGAAAGCACCAAAGCCGTAGATTCTCCGCATACAAAAGCACCGGCTCCCTGAAAAACTTCAATGGTGAAATTAAAATCGGTCCCCAATATTTTTTTGCCGAGGAATTTCTTTCTCTTTGCCTTTGAAATAGCAGTTCTTAAACGTTTAACGGCAAGAGGATATTCAGCCCTTACATATATATAGCCTACTTTAGCGCCAATAGCATATCCGGCGATCACCATTCCTTCAAGAAGTGAATGCGGTGTTCCTTCAATAACCGAACGATCCTGAAAAGCTCCTGGATCACCTTCATCGGCATTGCATATAACGTATTTTGTATCCCCTTGTGCTTTATAACAGGCTTCCCATTTGCGTCCAGCAGGAAAACCGGCACCGCCAAGACCGCGAAGCCCTGAACGTTTGACCTCATCTATAACCTGCTCCGGTGTCATGGTAGTTAGAACTTTTTTCAGTGCCTCATAACCGTCTGCGGCTAAATAGTCATCAATATTTTCAGGATCTATATGCCCGCAGTTTTTCAGTAGTGTACGCTGTTGTTTGTTGTAAAAAGGTATATCATTATAATTAGGCAATACTTCATCGGTAACAGGGTCACGGTAAAAAAGGCGTTCAACAGGTTTGCCACCGTCTGTAAGTGATTGAGCAATTTCAGCAGTATCTTCAGTGGTCACATGAGAGTAAAAAGTCCCCTCAGGTTCAATAACTACAAGAGGGCCTCTCTGGCAAAAACCATGGCATCCGGTTTGTTTAACTAAAACGGTATCTCCTAAATTTTGTTTTTCAACTTCTTCCTGCAATGAAGAAAGAATTACTTCAGATCCTCCGGATATACAACCTGTACCCTGGCAAACAATTATATTATGCTTATGGGACATATTAACATTACCTCCTCAATAAAAATCTCTTTGAGACCTTTTGACCGATTAGGGCTCATATTGCAATACAACATGTATTTTTTGCGGTTAAAATTATTGCTCTGTTTAAGCTTGAGCAAATTTTAACGCTTTTTATGGTCTCGTTTTAAAATCAAAAAGAAAAATCTGTTATGCTATCTTGCTCAAAGCAGGACTTTTAATAAAAATCAAGTAATACTTTATTTTGAAATAATTTTTTTTGTATTTCCGGAATAGAATTGAAGATTCCTTGCTGCAAACAGCAAGGAATCTTCAACTATAACAACTTGAGACCTTTACATAATGTGTAATTTTGCACGATTAGTATTATTTATCAGAAAGAATATGAAGTTCTTTAATACCTTTATTAAAGTTATGCAAAATCGGCCATTATATATAAGATCCGGCTTATGAGTGGTTTTAGATTGCTAACCCTGCATACGAATGCAGGGTTAGCTCTTGCTTTTGCGGTTTATGTGTTACAAGTGCTTATAAATATAGGCTATATCTTTAGGGCTGTCATATAGCCGTCCATTATAGCATCTTTTACTCTTCCGGGTTTATTGGAATCGCCGATTCTATGTACTGAAACTTTTCCTTCAAGCTCTTTTGCAAGGGCATGTTCCGATTTATAACCGGCAGCAACTACTATTGTATCGCCTTCAAAAAATGCTTCATTTGGTCCGTATTGAAAAGTTGTCCGTTCTCCCCACACTCCATATTCCGTGATTCGGGTAACCATAAGATCGGTTTCCATCTGAAGTTTTGCTTTTTTCAATCGCATCATCAAATCAAATCTCAATGCGCGGGGCACATCACTGGCAACACGCGGAAGCATTTCCAGCATAACCATTTTCTTACCCTTTTGAAGCAGAAATTCTGCAACTTCGCATCCAACCATACCACCGCCGATAATAACCGTCATATCTCCGACTTCTTTTTTACCCATGAGCACGTCAGTACCTAATATTACGTTAGATTTTGCCATGCCCGGAACTTTTGGTATAAAAGGTTTTGTCCCGGTTGAGATAATAACTTCATCAGGATTCATTTCAAATACATCGCTTAAAGTCGCTGCCTTGCCTGTTTTAAGTTCTATGCCGCTTTTTGCGATTTGTGTACGATAATAATCAACAAGATATTGAGTGTCTTCTTTATGCGGTGCAACAGCGGCTACTGCGAGCATACCGCCAACCTTATCCTGTTTTTCCATCAACGTAACATCATGGCCTCTTTGTTTGGCAACAAGGGCAGCTTCCATACCGCCAGGTCCACCACCTACTATAAGAATCTTTTTAGCCTTTTTTGCTTTAGGCGGTTCTTCACTGTACTGATATTCAATGCCTAATCTGGGATTTACGCTGCAAATGCACGGAGTATCAACAGTTTCAAGACACCATGCACAGCACATACACGGACGGATATCTTCAAAACGGCCTTCTTTTGCTTTATTGCATGTTGCAGGATCGGAAAGCAACTGGCGGCCTAATGTCATAATATCGATCTTGCCTTCACCTATTGCTTTGTCCGCATCTCTTAAATCATTGGTTCTGTCTCCGCAGATTACAGGTATCTTAACATTTTTCTTTACAGCTTCACCAAGATATAAATACTGTCCTGGTCTTACCGAATTGCTGAGCATTCCGACAGGAGCTTCATGCCAACCTACAACAACATCTACTGCGCAAATTCCCATGCCTACAAGTCTGGGAACGATTTCGGTTGCGCATTCTTCCAGGGTATAGCCGTGTTTAGTAAACTGGGCTCCCGAGATTTTTGCTAAGATCGGAAAATCACTGCCTGCGTGATTTTTTATGCTTTCAATGATTTCACGAATAATTCTCATTCTGCCATCAAGATCTCCGCCATACTCATCGGTTCTCTTGTTTGTTTCGGTTGAAATAAAGCGGGCAAGCGTATAACCTGCGCCAAGCATCAGCTCAACACCGTCAAAACCGGCCGTTCTCAGTCTCTTTGCGCATTGTCCGTATGTTTCAATAATTATTTGGATTTCCTGGATGGTTAAAGGTCTTTCAAGAAGTCTTTTCGCATTTGTCGGAGTACCAACCCTAAACGGTGTGCTGGGTCTGCCAAGAAGATTTACTCCTGAAGGGCCTATTATTTCTACAGGACCATCACCAAAAGCCCAACCATACCCTGTTCCGAACTGCCCGACAATTTTGGTACCGTGTTTATGGACGGCATCAACTGTCATCGCAAGGCCGGGGATAAATTTATCATCATGGGTCCATGGGAAATAACCATGTTCAGTTCTGTATGGCCATAATGCCCAATCTATAATACCGACACCGCCTTTGGCTCTTTCTTCAAAAAACTGGGCAAAACGTTTAGTTGATCGCCCGTCTTCCGCATAACCAAGCGCCATCGGAGACATCCGAACTCTGTTTTGTATCTCGATGCCGTTTATATTTATTGGACTGAATACATTTTTAAGAGTCATTTCAATCCTCCTTTTAAAATAGAATTCTCCTTCCCGGTCTTATACGTATATACGGCCGGAAAGGAGATAATATATAACATGATTGAATATAAGAAGCTGTTTAAATGACCTGATATTAAAACGTTGGCCATGTATCATAAAGGCAGCTTCAATACACATGGCGTAATTAAATCTTTACACCCATTTTATAGCCGTCATGAATTGCTTCATAAAGTTTACGTACTCCAGCACAATCGCCAATGGTGTATACTTCCGGGGCTATTGTTGTACCAACGGCTTTTGCAAGTGTATCTTCTGAATCCATGCCTTCGGCTACAACTACAGTGTCAGCTTCAATACTTACATCTTTTCCGCCTGCTGTAGAAATTTCAACACCGTCGTCGGTAATTTCATTAACTGTGACATTGGTCATACTCTTCATATTAAGTTTGGCCATAAGCCTTCTGTGTTGAAGAATATTGAAGATGTTAACATCAAAACAAATGTGCTTACCTTTTTCCAGAACAGTAACTTCTTTACCCTGCTCAGCAACATATTCTGCCGTTTGAATAGATATTTCATTGCCACCTATAAATACGACCTTATCACCTAATTTAACTTTTCCTTCAAGAACGTCAAATACGTTTGTAACTATTTTATTGTCGATTCCGTCTATTTTAGGTCTGGAAGGTTTGCCGCCTGTAGCAATTACAAGAACTTCCGGAGCTTCTGCCTTAATGGAATCTGCTGTAGCTTCGGTATTAAGTTTTAACTTGATTCCAAGTTTCTCAATCTGTGCTTTGTAATAACGAATTGTTTCAGCCCAATCATAAAGCAGAGGTGATTTTACACCCAATTTTACTTCTCCACCAATAGAATCGCTTTTTTCTACTATTGTTACATCATGGCCTCTGATTGCGGCAAGTCGAGCACATTCCATACCGGAAGGACCGGCACCAACAATAAGTACTTTCTTTTTCTTTGCAACAGGATTAATAGCGTATGCAGGATCCCATTCGTTTCCTACTCTTGGATTTATCATACAACCCATAACGGCATCAATGAATACGTAGTAAAAGCAGCCCTGGTTACATGCGGTACAGGTATTAATATCTTCAGGACGTCCTTCGATAACTTTTTTGGGAAGATAAGGATCGGCAATACCGGGACGGCACATTTCCCAAATATCTATTCTTCCATCTGCTACGGCTTTTTCAGCTACATCGGGTTGATTCATACGATAAGCCATACAAATAGGCGATTTAATTTTGGCTTTTTTCCATTCATCTGCAAGATGCAGCCAGTCACCAGGTCTTTTTTCAGCAGTAATTGCTGCACCCGGGGATTCATGCCAGCCTACAGTAATACTGAAGAGGTCGATTCTTACAGCAGCTTCGCACATTTTGGCAATTTCTATATATTCTTCATTGGTATTTCCGCCTTCGATAAGGTCTGTGGCGTTGAGCCTCATAACAAGCGGATAATCATCTCCAACTTCGGCTCTGATTCCTTTTAAAATCTCAATGAGGAATCTTGCCCTGTTTTCCAGTGATCCGCCCCACTTATCAGTTCTTTTATTTGTCCATCTGCTCAAGAAATCAGCAATAAGATATCCAACTATTGCACATACTTCAACACCGTGCCATCCGGTTTGCTTAAACATTCTGGCAGCAACGATATGAGCTTGAATCTGCTCTTCAATTTCTTCATTAGTCATCTCACGGCAAGGCGAATAACGTTTTATCGGGCTTGACATTGCTGTTGGTCCGACAGGCTCGGGACCGACTGTCTTGCCTCCGGCGATTGCTTCATGGATGCCATATTCATGGGCATGACCATATCTACCGGTATGCATAATCTGTCCTATTGACATAGCACCTTCAGCATTAATTGCATCGGCCAACACCTTAAGGCCGGCAAGATGGCTTTCTTCTACCAGGCCCATCTGGCCTACATAGCCTTTACCCAGAATATGGGTATATCCACCCTGAGAAACGACGATACCAAAACCGCCCTTGGCTCTTTCTCTTAGGTATTCTATTTCACGATCAATAACATTACCATTTTTAGTATCACAGAAATTATCAACCGTTGCGGCATATTTCATTCTGTTTTTTACTACATGATTTCCAATTGTAATGGGCTTACATAAATTTTCAAACATAATTGCTACTCCTCCTTTTGTTAATATTAATTCAATGTTGTATTAGAAAACAGAAAAAATGGTCACCTTTATAAAAACACAATTAGGATGACTAAATCTTAAAAAAACCCTAAATACCATGATCTGCCAAAGGAACCGGTTAAAGGCGACCATATCTACAGAAGATCCGGGTTTTGCAGCATATAAAAAGCGAACAAGCGTTCGTTCTTCATACACCAGGTATTAATTTACGTCAAGGGAAAAAAAGTATCAAGAGCTATTTGAAGATTTGGAGGAATAAATTTGATGAAAGCTGAAAAAAACGTTTTTATGGTGTGAACAAAGTTTCATAACCAAATATTTATTACCGGTATCATAACATTATTTTGGCAAACTTTTCAACTGGATATGTGTTCATATACCCCAATAAAAAAAAATCTGTTTACTTTTACATTTAGCCTCCGGTCCATGCGCCCGGAGGCTAAATATTTTTTTAATCTTTGGTGGATGCCTGTTCACCGGCAACATATCCGGATGTATAAGCCAGATGACAATCGGCAAGTACCGATCCACCCATCATATTTTCGCCTATTGCTCCTCCTGCAGAATGGAAAGCGGCATATAGCCCTGGTATCACTGCGCAATTTATATCCAACACCTGAAAATGTTCATTAACCCGCAGGCCACATTGACTGGCTCCTATATTTGAACCTACCTTTATGCCATAAAACGGGGGATTCTTAATCGGAATAAGAAATTCGGTTTTTTTTCCGAATTCATGATCAACACCTGCTTCACACATCTTATTGTAGCTAACGACTCTTTCTTCAAACCTGGCCGGGTCGAGTTCCAGCTTTTGTGCAAGCCCTTCTATGGACGGGTCTGTTTTTATTATTTCCAGATCAATAGCTTTTTTTACGGCTATTCGCCAGTCTTTCGGACATATGCTTTCATTCCATTTATCCATTCCTGGAAGATCCGGCGTAAGCGGATGTTCACAAAAGTCTCCTTTAAAAATATTTATATTTTTTTCATAATCACTGTCAAAGATCACATAAGCGCGACCACCGGGCTGGGACATTACGGCTGACCCCTTACTGATAAAACCTAATTGCAGGGAAGCTGGGTCTTCATTAATAAATCTTTCACAGCATTTATTTATAAAAAGCCATGGCTGTCTTGATAACTGCACATCTCCTGAGTAAAGATAGCGGTAAAAAGAGCCTGTTTTTTCAAAGTAAGGTATTCCTCCGTCAAAAATTGAAATGGAGTTTACCCCGGCAATATCCGCACCTGCACCAAGCCCCATACGGAATACACCACCCATTGCAGACGGCATATCCATGGATGCCCCACAGCCTATGTAAGCTTGAGGAATATAGATTTTAAGCAATTCACGGTTGTTGGACAAACCGCCTGCGGCAAGAATAACGCCTTTTTTGGCTTTCAGATACATATATTCTTTGCCTCTTCTTACTTTAAGTCCTACAATCCGGTTATCTTTTTTCACCAGAGCACAAGCATGCGTTTTCAGCAGGTATTTTACACCCTTTTCCCTGCCCAGCTTTTCAAGCAAGTTGGTTACGTCTTTTTGCGCCATTAGCCAATGTTTATCCAACGTTCCTTTAGGTACATGACAATTGGGCACATTCCAAAGAGTCATTACTTCCCATTCAATTCCAAGATCCTCTATCCAATCCATGGTTTCAGCGCCCTTATATAATATGGTGCGAAGCAAATGAGGATTTATTGAATAATTGGAACCGGCCAGAGCCATACCATAAATAGCTTCCAAAGGCGGTAGCTCTAATCCTTTAATGCGCTTTTGGGCTTTGCTTCCAAAACATATTGCTCCTGTGGCATGCTGGGTGGCACCGCCGGTTTCAGCTCCCATTTCAACCAGAATTACCGAAGCACCTTTTTGCGCCGCACGAAGAGCAGCAGCCAGTCCGGCTCCGCCTCCACCGACAACTACCAGATCAGCTTCGTCATCCCAATTATCAGGTTCTTTAACAGGCAGTATCGGATCTGTCTTGGAAGAAACCGGTTTTTTAGATTTTTCGCCTGTTTTAGCAGAATATATCATTCCCGTAAGTCCGGGCGGGGGTGAACTAACAGAAACACAATCTTTTTCTTCTTTACCAATACTATTTTTACTCATTCCTGATTCCTCCTGTTTTTACAAAATAATGGCTTTTTTAGAAGCCATCATGCATATAAATTTACGGCATTTATTCTTTTTTGGGGCTGATTTTACAAAGCAGTGCTTTAAGAGCCGGGTAACCGGTAACAGGATCTACGGATTTTTCATCCGTAAGTGCATTCACATTATGTTTGGCCCAGCCATGAGGAATACTTAAAGTGTTCGGAAGAATATCTTCCGTAGTTTTTGCCTTGATCTCAATTTTACCCCTTTTAGTTTCTACTATCATCAACTCACCATCGTTGATACCATAAAGCTTTGCGGTTTCCGGGTGAATTTCTCCATTAGGTTCGGGCATTTTTTTCTTAAATTTTTCAATCTCCCTGAAAGATGAGTGCGTATATTGGAGTGTTCTGGATCCTGTAGTAAGAATTACCGGGTATTCTTTTGCAAGCTCGGGAGAACCGAAAGGAGATTCTGTCGGTTCATTGTAAACCGGCAAAGGTTCCAACCCGAGTTGTTTCATAACGGAAGAAACTATTTCAATCTTACCCGAAGGCGTTTTAAACCCTTCTTTCTCATACTGTTTATACTTTATTTCTCCAAAGGGTATGCAATTGGTTTTGCCGAATAATGCTTTAAGATCCAGCTCCGTGGGCCCGTAGCTGTATTCAAGCAATTCATTCATATCTTTCCATGGGAAGTACTTTTCATATCCCATACGTTTAGCCAGTTTGATCCAGATTTCCGGATTAGGCATACTCTCATAAAAATCAATTGCTTTATTGCGCAAATTTATAAACGGTTTTGCAAAGGAGATTGAGAGAATTTCCCAGATTTCACTTCTTTCCAAAAAGCTTGCTTCAGGCAGAATAAGATCTGCCAGCTCGGCTGTTTCATTCATTGTTGTCAGTATAACAGCTAAAAAATCCAGTTTTTCCAAAGCGCTTCTCATCTTGTTGGTATTCGGCCAGGTTAAAAGCGGGTTTGACCCTACTACTGCAAGACCTTTAATGGGATAAGGTTTACCGGTTAATATCATATCCGGCAACAACATTCCCTGTGCCGTCCAGCCGCCCTGAACCAGAATCGGAAATTGCTCCTGTCCCATAGATGGCTCCTTGGGAGTGTCTGCTAATCTAAGCGGTGAACAATTTGCAACAGAAGGAATCTCAGGTCCGCCAAGATCAACAGCGAGCAGGCCTCCGGTAATATCAATATTTGCAGTAATTGATTGCAGGATCAGTATTGCTCTCTGGCTTTGAAATCCTGTTGGAACCTGCTGTAGCGTATTAATTCCTTCTACAATACAAGCAGGTTTATTGGCTGCAAAAAGATGTGCCATGCTTCTAATGATCTTTTCGGGAACCAAAGTTATTTGTTCGGTTTTTCCCGGAGGATAAGCTTTTATATGCTCAGCTAATTCATCAAAACC